>Ga0075418_10000757_pt1 | contig 35233 bp, 56 predicted proteins | sample SoiMetdeltSBSDD2_FD_81776 | JGI IMG/M metagenome (GOLD analysis project Ga0075418, IMG submission 81776) | Bulk soil microbial communities from a Populus tree surrounding site in Tennessee, USA - Soil MetaG P. deltoides SBSDD2 | ecosystem: Environmental > Terrestrial > Soil > Tree plantation... | reverse complement strand
CGACCTCTGGCATTACGCTATTTTCTTGGACATCATCCATGTGCTAACAATCCTTTTGGCTTGGTGAGTGCCTTTTACAACCAATCACGCAATTTAAGGCTTGCGGTAGCCTTTGATTGCGAAATAAAGAGGAATTATTTAAATTTCAAGTATTAATAAAGTGAATTAAATGCCTATATGCCCTAAATGTTTACGTGAATACAGCGAGGCTGATTTTTATGGAAAAGAAGTATGCTATCGGTGCACTTACAAACACAAAACAGAGAAAGACATCCCCGAACTTTCGGGCAGGTCTTGTAAGCTCTGCAAAGGCCCCATTGAAGAAGGGAGGAGTTTCTACTGCTCACAAAAGTGTGCTGACAAGTTCCACGAAGAAAAGAAAAAAAACGCCTGGTATTTAAAACTAAAAGATAAGGGCAGCGATTGGAAAGAAAAGCCATTAGACTTTAGGCGACTAGAATCTTAGGTGGTTTCTTGTAGAATTCAGTAAGCTTGGCATCTTGATAATGGGGGTTAGCTGTCCAATGTCCCATTTCATCTTTCATGAATCCAAAATGCTCTAATTGTATGCCCTTCCACGCTCTAATTTCCTTTAGCATGTCATAATCAAATAAAGCTTCGTTGGCTAACATATTATCCATCTCTGACCAGTGGGGGAGACACCAGCAAAAGCGAATGTCACCATTGCGATGGATCTTGAAAACGACTGTGTCATCTTCCGGGTATGGACGGTATTTTGTAGTAATGATGCGACGAAGTAATGCACGTGGCATCTGACGGTCTTTCTTTTCGTGTACTGTAATATAGTAATCACATTCACCGTCAAATGGTCTAGATTGAATGGTATCATTGAGATCAGAAACAAGGGAGGACATTAGTTCGTTGGTAAGATCACCGGCTTGAATAGGGGATTTATCGCCATGAATTTGAGCATCACGATAAATTGCCCCTACCGTCTTACGATCACCGTATTGAGACTTATGTTCCATTACTTCTTTTTCTTTAGCGATTTGCTGAGTTTCTTATCATCTGCAATCTGTTCTTTAAACTCTTTAGTATCTTCTTTCAAATGCTTAAGAACCTTTTTAACAACTTTCTTCTTACCGTTTTTCATTTTATTGCTTTGGCATCATTAGAGTTGGGGTTTGCATATCACGAAGCTGTCTATTTTGTGCCTCGCTTTCACGTTGAACTTGTGCAAGCGGCATATGCTTCATAGTCTTCTGGTCTGCTACAATAGGGCCTTTTTGGCATGCAACTTTATTGTATTTGCCTTCTTTCATGAGTAACGGCCCTTATAAGCTTGTTTTTCTATTTTTCCGGCTGCTTTTGACTCTTGAGTATTATGACGGGAGATATATTCAGTAGTTTTGTTAAACTCTTTTTGTGAAAACACTGCTTCAGGACGTTGATAGTTCTCAACATCTGGCTTCATGTTGCCTTGCTCTTTTCCTAAGTTTCCATAGTTTCCCATAAATCACCTATTGGTTAAATTTGCAAATAATGAGATATTTTTTATTTGGCAACCTGTTCTTTTACCGCTTCTGCTGCCGGGTTAAATTCTAATTCGTTAATTCGATGTAGCATTTCAATTTTACTTGCTAAATGCTCGGTATCCATAGATTGCAATTCTTTAATAATCTTGACGATATTTAGCATTGATGCGGTGTCTTCCTCTTGAGATTTACGTAATTTATCAACCGCTACCGCACGATCCGTTTGAATTTTTTGAATTCTTTCAGCTGCTAGACCTTCTTGAGAGTGTGCATAGGATATTTTTGCTTGGTTGTCGATCTGTAACTGCTGCATTTGTAGCTCTTCCATCTTCTGCTGCTGTTGCTGCTGTGCTTGTTGTGCTTTAGTAATCTTTTCGATGATGCGATCTTTATTTTGTATGGTCATTGCTTCAAGTATTTCCTCCATGGGGAATATACCTGGAGGCAATATCTGCTGTGCATGTAACAATTGAGCCAATTCAAGTTGCTGTTGAGATTCCGTAAGTACGCCTTGGACAACCTTTGCCCCATATTTGAAAAACGCTTTGTTATCAAATTCGGCTGTAGGATCTTCGCCAGTAACTTGTTTAACTTTTCCAAATGTCCAATTCTTTTGTATCATTTCACAAATAATATCACCGCAAAGACGTTGTGCTTCATCAAACTGGTCAAACACACGCTGTAGATTGCGTGCTGTTGCTGCTTGACGCATCATAGATATGATGCCGGCCTTATCATCTACATCTATACCCATAGCATTTGGATCAACTCCAGCAATGCGATGGGCAACATTCATTAACATTTCTTCCATTTGAAGCATAACAGGGGAGGGAGGCACAATTTGCATTGGCTCAACGTCTTGCATTTGGAATTTAGGGTCAATGAAAAGGACTCTTCCGTTACCTGTGTTCAGAGAATCTTCAGGAGTAACCAAAGCCCCTTTTTTGACTTTTAAGCCTTGTTGTTGGCTTTCAAGAATGTCAAGATCAGCGACTTTACGCCTATTAAACAAGTACTGAGCATCTCGCATATCACGAACAATACCCCTAAACTTATAAGCATAATAGGGAGTATCAGGAGTAAAATAAGCAAGCATAGGAACGTAAGGATATCGGTCAATACCATAGGGGTTCGCTTCATCGATAAGTGTTCTGTCATTGAGTATAATGCTTCTGCGAACTGTGGGCTTGGTTTTCTTTACTATCTTTAGCCTGTCTTTGAATTGGTGCATGATTGCTCGGGCATCCTCTTCATCACCAAAGAATTCTTGTGTTTCCCCAGTCTCTTTATCTATGAGATATTCACATTCACGGGTTGATGAATACCAATATTCATCTAGGGCTACCATATTCGGGAATTGTATTTGATAGACTTCTGGCATGTAATAGAATTTGTCATCACGATAAGTGCCTTTTGGCAATGACATAATCTCATCACCAAACTGCGAATAGAGTTGAGCTGCTTCTTCTCTACCAAAAAACTGTCTAGTCCAAAAGAATCTAGCATCGGACATATCATGCTTACGGAAAAAGGGATCACATAGGCAGCTTTTGAAATCTATATAGCGCAGTTTGATATCACCCGACACAGGGTCATTTGTTGTATCTTTAAAGATCGAAATAAAGCCTATACCTTGCGTCAAAGCACCTTGTTCAAAGCAATCAGAATATACTTGATAAGCCCCTGATTGATTGTGCACGTAATACAAGCATTTTGTAAGCTGATCGGCAGTTTTTTGCATACCGCCATGGATAGGTATTGCGATAGTTGATTTACGTGTTTGACGTTGTTGTCCACTGATAGCTTGCAAGATTGGGTTGATAATATTGAAATTGAACATCTTTCTGCGGTAGGTGGCCACACCCGGGAAGATTAAACCCCAGATATCTTGATCACCCATTGCAAAACGCTGATCTACGTCGGCTTGATACCACTGCGTTTGCAGTATGTTAATGCAATCAGAATAGTTTTTCTGTCTCGCTTGCGCAAGTGAGCGATCTATTTCATTTGATGGGTATAGGATTGGATCGGCGTTCTTCAAAAGAATTACCTGAGTATTTGGTAATCTGTGAATTAACTAGATATTTATTTTTTTTCAACTTTATATCCGTATTGTTCAAGAAATTCTTTGTAGAATGCTATTTTATCTTCTACTCGTTGCCCTGGAGGTTGGGCTTTACTCCATAATTCTAAGTTTTCAATTCTATTATCATCACGAATACCATTTTTATGATGAACATTTTCATGTTTTGCTAGATATCTTCCTAAATGCATCGACATCACATAAACATGCTCTAACACTCTTCCATTTTTATTTTTTCCTTTTTTATATTCTGGTAGAAATATAGTCCTATAACCATTTGGTTCTGTACATCCTTGCCCTTTTTCAGCAATGCATCTTGGCTGTTCTAATGGTAATTCTCTTTTTATTCTTACAGCATCTCTTTTGGCTTTATTAGATTTTTTTAGCTGTTCAATATACCAGGTGGGACGATTCTTCAAATGTTCTTTTCTATAGCAAGGTTGGCATATTGTTTTTGAACTACCTCTAGGCTCCCTATATCCACCACAATTAGCACATATATTAGCTGAAGTAGTTTCGGACTGCTTTTGCGTCATTTTCGATTGAACCTGAATTAGCGATAAACTTTAGACCTTGAACAAGATACCTCATTGCATCGCAATAATGACTTGCCCAATCATGTCTTGGTTTATTTGCATAAACCTTATGCTTATCATCCCATTCTCTATGATAGTTTTCAAGTGATTTCAATAATCCTTGACATTTCTTTGAATCAATCATGATTCTAGATGAAAGATGTGCTTTAACTGTCTCTATACCATCTGCTATTAATGCCTTAGGTACAGTTGTGACAGGTATTTGTAGGTCTTCTAATATTTCTTTTCGTGTGCATCCCGAACCTAATCCGTCTATTTGTTCAACATCGTGAGGGAAAAGGTAAACACCATATTTATAACCTTTATCTATTAATATTTTTTTCCATTCTGATAATGTTGTGGATGATCTTTCTTCACAATCTATAATCTTTATAGTGTCACCGGAAATCTGAAAGAATATTATTGCTGTTGAATCATCCCATCCTAAATCCGCGGCACAGTGAACGAGTTTGTAAGGATCGTAATTGATAGGACAAATCCGCTCCTCTTCTCTCATTTTATTTATCAATTTTGCATAGTAAGAACCCTCAATACCTCGGTCAAAGCTACACATATACTCTTGTAATGCTAACTCCTCGGACATGCCGTCTTTCATCTCCTGTTCAACATCTTGCCAGGTTAAAACGTTTGTGTCTTTGATGGTGAGCTTTTGTCCCCACCATCCTTCTGTGGTTTGTGAGGTACGAAATAATTCATAGAAATGATTACGACCACGTGGAGTACTAATAAAGATAGCGTAACCACCGTTAACTTTAAGAATAGGTCGAATGTAATCCCAAGCCGCTGGGTCTTGCAGTGCGTATTCACTAAACACCACAATCTTGGGGTTTGTCCCCATAAGGCTATCGATATTATCGCTGCCAATAAGTTGAAACAAACTTCCATTCTTAAACCTTATTTTCATTTCCTGTTGATTCTTTTGAGCGATTAACGCTGAAGGTGCGTAGTCTATAATACGAAAGCCATCGCTGTTGGAGGCATCCCATATTGCTTTCTTGGCTTGCGCATAGGAGGGAAATACATAGAAGCAATCAGCACCAATAAAGCCCACTTCATGAAGTTTACGAATAACCCAATTGAATATAGTGAGATCTTTTCCTGCCCGTCGATGGCATGCCCATACAACTTTCTTAATACCTGCATCAAGTTGTTTGATGATCTCGTCTTGATAGGGGCGGCGTGTGAAGTTATGAGGGAGGTTGACTGTTAACGAGCTTGTCATTTATATAGACTGTTACAGGTTGTTTCGAGGTGTCATCGTTCTTTTTCATAGATTCTATAACTTGCATATCTTCGAAGTCTAAGATTTTATTGTGGATGTCATAATTATGCTGATACTTATTGTATAGGTTCCATTGCATTCCGTCAGTCATGACCATTTCTGTGCGTCTTTGGGCTATACGGTTCTTTGCTTTATAATACGCTACGGCAAAGTTTTCGTCATTTTTAGCCCACACACTAGGTAGACGGGGGTCTATATCAACCTCGTCAATCCAAGCTAATATATCGTAATTGACTGGGTTTTTAGACCATTCTTCGATATGCTCAGCAAGCTTTTTAATATCATGCATGGCAGGCCTACCGAATACGTATTTTCCTGGTGTGTTTATTTTAGCTACATTCATTTTAAGCTGGGGTTACCAGATATTTAGAAGGTTCACATTGGGTAATAGTGTATTTATTGTCGGGTCCATTGATTCCACCACAATTACAATTTTTATCACCACAAAGAAACTTAATGAGTCGTTTGTATTGGTCTTCGTTTATACAATCATCATCACAATCAACTAATACAACTTTTTTTGTTTTATGTTTCTTATTGTGAAACATTATTGCACGTCTAGTCATTATTTCTTTATTTTCTTTTTAGATTTAGCGATCATTTTATCTTGTTTTTTGTCAAGCTTTTCTAATGACTTGAGTTGCTTGCCTTCTTTTGCATTTGTTTTTTCGATAGCTTTAATTTTCTTATGCATGCTGTAAGTCTCGGTATGTGTTAAGCCTTATGTTATTTGCTGTTGTTTTTTCTATCAAGAGATTCTTTTTTTATCTTTTGCGGTTTCTCTGGCCTATGTTTACAGAATTCGCATTCGGGATCTTTACAACAAGGTTCAAGCCAAACATTGCATTTATCGCAGTAATAAGCATCCCATTTTTTATTATAAGACTTCTCTTGTCCGCAGTCGCAATGGGGATTCCATTTCATAGTTATTCTTAGTTATATAGGGTTATAGCTGAAATTAGCTATAGCTAATCGCCCCAGTGTTGATTGTTCCATTCTGAGTTTACATCTTTCTTGATGTTGTTAACTGGAATGGGAATTGGTTTACTTTTGTCTAGAATTACTAACGGATTTGTTACCAATTGGGGAGCGACAAAAGTGGAAATATCTTCATCTGATTCTGATTCGTCAGCGTCATAATTGCACGTGTATTGCACAGGAATTGCACGGATAATTTCGGGGCTATTCGGAGGGACTATAGTGGTGTGATAATGTACTGGGTTAATGCTCATCTGGTCCATCTCCGTTCAAGTATTGCTTTCTTGGGGGGTATTTTAGATCGGGAACATGATAGATTTCAATCTGTAATGCTTGATCGATATCAAATAGGATGCGTTCACCGGCGATAAGTTCTGCAATCTCATCATTGTTTAATTTTATGCGGATTATGCAAATGTCATCTAAGTTAACATCCATTGTCTTTAATTCTTCGTATAATGTGATTGGTTAAGTCGTTTGATTCAGTCAACATATTGGTCTACCTTCACCAGATACTCGATCTGAGTGGATTTCTTGAGGTTCTACGAGGTTAGGGATATTCATTCTTGATATGAGGGTTTCATTTCGCGAATGAGAGCATTCATGACGATGAGACCATCGGCAGTATTTTGGTAAGCGACTGACGAGTTTACAATCAGGGCAATAATATTCGGTGTATGCGGAGTCTTTAAGATTTTCTATAAAATGTTTAGCGAAGAAACCGATAGTGAAGGCGAATGAACAAAGAAGAAATGTTAGCATAGTGTTACCTTTTAAATTATTTTATCTGTTGCGGTTATTACAATCAAGATTGCATGTTCTTTAGGTTCACCTTTATGACATAGAAAATAAATAATTAATAAAGAAGTGTAAAGTATGAAAAAACTAGAAGAAAATAAATATTACATTAACAGAAATACTGGAACTATAAAAAAGGGTAAAAAGTGGTTAACTGATTGCTTAGATCTTGGAGAAAGTAGTGAATTATGGGGTATCAGAGATCCTTTTGATGATCTAGAACAAGTTAAAAGCAAAGCAATGCAAATTCGGGTTCCTTACGAACTGTATGAAAAGATCAGAGAAAAAGCATACTTGCAAAGAAAGTCGCTGCAAAGTATAGTGACGGAGCTTTTCGAGAGGGAGTTTGAGAAATGAATAAAAGCATATTAAGACGAGCTATTAATATTTTGAATAATGAAGACTTGAATGCATTCGAACAAATGTCAGAATGTCTTGATTTAGGATTAAATATTAATGAAATAGGTGCGATTTGCGAGTGTTTAGCGGAAAGAAAATCATTAAATTTACCATGGATACTAGATAATGACAGCGCAACTTGATTTTTCCGAGAGGGAGTTTGGAATTGGAAGAAATTGGAGACATATATAATGTCTGTTCAATTAGAATTTTTCCAAGACAATAGCGAAGAGGCATTGAATAGGCGTGAGATCGATAATTTGCGTGAGTATATTACGCGTAGTAATAGGGCGCAGTTTAGGCGTATGGGAGAGATACAGAAGCTTGTGATTGAGCAGGAAGCTAGATTGGATCGAATAGCGATTGGCATGATAAAGGAAGTGAAATAGATGGACTACATTCAAAAGTTACTATTAGAGTATTCACGTTATATAAATTATAGAAGATTAGATAGTGATGAAATTTGTTTGGAGGAAATTGATGAATTTTTGACATCATATAAACCTTATGACGAAACTGGTTTTGGTTGCTCAATTCCTATCCGTTTCAAAACACGTGAGGGGTTTAAAACAATCGAACCAGGAAAGAAATATGACGAAAATTTAAATGAAATATGACCTGATACGAACTTGTGTCATGTTGAATGTGAAACAAATATGTGTCAAAATCTGCTAGAATGTGCTAAATTATTAGATATTTTCATTAGTAGATAGTCTTTCCTTCACCGGATATTTTTTCTTTAGGTTCAACGAGATCGGGGATAGTTTTTCGAGAGATGAGGGTTTCGGATTTAAAGGGATTACATTCATGACGATGAGACCACCGGCAATATTTTGGTAAGCGACTGACGAGTTTACAATCGGGGCAATAATATTCGGTGTATGCGGAGTCTTTTAAGTTTTCTATATAATGTTTAGCGAAGAATCCGAGAGTAAAAGCAAATGAACAGAGAAGAAATGTTAACATAGTGTTACCTTTTAAATTATTTTATCTGTTGCGGTTATTACAATCAAGATTGCATGCTCACCAACATCACCTTTAATTTGATCATACTCCCATTGAATGCGAGGATCAGAATCTGCTAAGCCACGTTTCTTACCGGGTATTATCCAGTCTGCAACAGAATCACGAATTCCCTTGAAAGAGTATTGCAAGTTATCCGAATCATAAGGCCTTGGACTTATACGAGTTAGAGTTACTTTACATGGTAGATAGGGTATTGGTTGTTGAGTACGCAGGAGATAAGAAACAACCTGATGTTGCTTCTTTCTCCTTTTTGCAGTTTTTGTCCAATGCTCGGTGCGATTTGGTGAGACAATTCGCATGGGAATTCTCAATTTGACGTATGGCATTGAATACCTATAATTTATTCCCATTTATATCGTGAAATGGGTATAAATTTCTATAAGTCAGTTTTTTTTAGAAACTTTATTCCTAACTTTCTCTCGATAATCTCCAACTGAAATCTACGTTTTTCTGAATGTTTTTTTTTTAAATCTTCATCAAATAAAGGATATTTTTCAAAATCCTCACTTAACGGAATGAAATTCCCAGCACCTAAACATTTTTCACACCGCAGCATTAATGAGACCGTTCCTATGTTATCGATTTGTCTATAAATTTGATAAACGCAATCATTACCCCAATCACATAACAAGTTTCTATGGCCTATTTTTTTCTTTAGAAGATTATTGTAATTTTCTTGATCTAAATATTTCATTTTATCTTCCAGTATTACTAATTATTTCTTGAACCCGAGTTTAATCAGCAAATGCAAGACTTTCTCCTTGAAGCGAGCATCATCGTATCCGACAGTCTCTGGTTTTCGCTGTGCATTAGTATAAATAAAAAGCACCTCAGTGGCTGACGCTTCAATTTTCACGCCATTAACTTCTTTACAAGCTTTCTCAAGGATTTGAGAATTATTTCTATTCTGCATGATTGTTTCTTCTTTTGAAGTTGGTAAATCGGGTTTGTTTTTGCAAGCCCACTTAATGCATTGCTGAAGAGTGGTTTTGATTTTTGTACAAGGATTGGTTGCGAATTTAACAGCATGCTCTACTTCTTTTAGGGAATAAGTTCTAGAGATTTCGAGTTTATCAGATTCAGGGATATCTAAATCTTTGAGACAAGAAAAAACAGCAGCAGCAAATGGAGTAGCTTGCTGCTGCTGTTTTTCTTTTTCTTCAAAAGATTTTATGTATTGCTCATTCATTTCATCCATCCGATACTGAGGAAATACATATATAATCATTTAAAGGATCTATTTCCCCATCATCACCTTGATAGAAACGTGAGAACTCAAAAGGGTTATCACTATCAAGTCTTACAACTGTTTTTATAATCTTAGCGGAAAACTTCTCTTTGAGATATAGCCCATCATCTACTAACGAATTTGAAAATTCTTTGAATGCGCTTTCAAAGCAATCAACATAATTTTTTTCAGTAGAAATGTACATATTTAATGCAAAAGAAACTGCTTCCAATTCAGTTTTTCCTTTCCCTACGACATCCCATTCTTTTTCATCGAATTTTGATTTTACAATTACAAAAAATTCATCGTTGTATTTATTTATTTTGAATTTATCCATATAACCTTCATTTCCAATTCTTTAATATATACTCAACATTTACTGAGTAGATGCTTTTCTCTGTGCCCTTTTTTCCTATTTTCAATCGACATATCAATTTTTTGTCCGATAACAAATTAGTTGCTTTAATCTGGCTATTCTTGCAAAGACCAGTCCCCTTTTTTATTTCCTTGAAAAGGAGATGAACTGGTGCTGATTGCGTTCTTGAGCACAAGAATAAAAATAACTTTAGCTCAATCTCGGACAAAGTCATTAAGTATTCGAAAAAACTATCCGCGCATGTGATAACGTTCATACTATTCACCTGTTTCCTCACTATAAGTTCATTTCTTAAAGTGTTTTGGTGAATACCATATCACAATATGAATGTGCGATCAAGAAAAATCGATAAGTTTAGTCGCAAGGTCTACAGCAATTTCTGTTTATTTTATCCAAAAGCACACCTACCCAGGATTTTTTCACTACAATTTGATTTTGATTACGAATAAAGAGGTTAATTTCTTTGGCAATCGAATTCACTGTAAATCTATGAAGTACGTCGTTTACTACTTTTTCATTTACGCCGAACATTTTTAGCCAAGCAAATACATCGGAAGCATTGTTTGCTACTTCATCATCTTTTAAAAGCATTTCTTGTGCGCTTGTTCGCACGTGGTTTGGTTTGTCATAAGAATGAAATTTGGGTGTATGTATATGTATAGCTTCATCTGTTGAATCTGCCCCCCTAAGGGCGCGTTCATTAGCTAAATTTGCCCCATCGGCGTTTTCACCTATTGAACGTGCCCCCCAGTTATGAACAAATGAGTGAGGAGTTAAGCCCTCCTGCCCTTGTCTCATCTTTTCAATAGCAACTTCAGCCTCTTGATCTGATAGTTTGCCCAGCTTTAATTTTGGGAGATGCTTCTTAACCTTCATGTAAGCTTTTGAATAATTATATATATGATTGCATTTGATGTAGTGTTTGTCCCTCTTATTGATTATCCGTTCTTTACCTGTCTCGGGATCTGCGGCGATTGTGAATTGAGATTTTACCTCGATTTCAATCAAGCTATGTCCATCTAGCTGCTCGAATGACTCGTTAAGAATCCTTTTTGAATTGACGATTGTGCCTGTCGAGCAGTTAACTTCTTCGGCGAGTGTTAATGTTGTTTTCCAACAAGTGTCTTTGTAGCCGCAAGTTTTAAAGATAACGCGGTATAGGTCTTTTTCAAGTGGTGTTAGCCTGTTTCGATGATATTCTGCGATTCCATCTTTTCCGACTCTCATTTCAATATATGTTAAATCGTCGATGATATCGGCGACTTGTGTAAATCCACCGCGCTTAGTTGAATGGAAAGCTTTTGTGTACTCTTCTAAAACTTGATCTCGTGTGATTGTTTTTGATGATGAATATTTTTGTATTTTTTCTGACATGATTTACCCCTCATGATATCGCGTATTGATAAAAAAGAGGGGTTATGATAACTTGGATTTGTATCTGTAGTTATCAGAAGCCCGATCGCCATCGGGCTGTCCCCTTAACTAATCTACTTTAAATTAGTCTATGGCATGCGAGCTCGATACTTGCATGTCACTTTTTCTACATTATTCTTACACTTCATTTTCTGCAATTAAAACTTGACTTACAGAGGCAACAAAAGTAAGATAAAATTTCTCATGTAAAATTCCTTGTTTGCAGCCCCGAAAGGGGCTTTTTGAGAAAGATTCCTTTGAGAAAAATCCGGCGACCTATAAGGGGTCGCTTTTTTAACCATTTCATTTCATTGCAACCAATGTTTTTTGTTACCTTAGCCCCTCTCGGGGCTTTTTTTTACTTAAGCTCCTTCTCAATCTTTTTCTTACAAACTTCATGGAGAAAGCACATAAACTTTTTCTGATTGATCTTATCCGTAAATCTGAGATGCGGATAAGTTACCTTATTTCCATCCTCGTCAATCGCTCTGAAGTGAGGCATAGCAAAAAACATGCTGCTGTTTGTTTTAAATACTTGTATGCCTCTGATATCTAAATCTGCATCGATGCAGTAAACATGTATTGTTCCGAGTAAGTTTTTTCTTTTTTTTACTTGCTCTTCGCTGGCTCCGTAGAAGCCGATAAGTTCAAACTTCATTTTTTCTCCTCTTCATATATTGTCCACATTCTGGGCATTTTTTTCTTAATGGATGTGGATTTAAAAATAATTCAGCAGAAGTAACTTCACCCCCACTTTGAATTTCAATTAATTTTGCTAATCTTTTCGATGGTCTTGCATTCCCAACCGATATTGAGTGTAAATATGCCTTTGTTACTAATAATCGGTCTGCAAATTCATACTCATCTTTATCAAGTAAATATTCTATTAACTTCATAAAACTCCTTCGTCTGGTTGTATAACTTCTTTAAGTGAAACCTTCCCTTTTGTGTATCTTTCGATTTTATATGCTAATTTTAACGATGGATAATGTGTTTTTCTAAGTATTCGATGTAAATGTGACATACTTATTTTCATCCTTTTTGCTGCTTTACTAATAGCAATGTCGTTTTCTTCAAAATATACTTCCAATGGATGAGGTTTATAACATCCTCTTTTAGTAGCGAAACGATGTGCCTCTTCTTTTAATTTTTGGAAAAAACTTCTATTTTTTTTCCTCATATCGTCTGAGTTCATTTTTGCATTTCCTAAAAATAAATGTTCGGGATTTACACACTTAGGGTTATCGCAAGTGTGACATACAAATAATTTTTCAGGTATTTCACCTTTAAATATTAACCAAGATGCTCTATGAGCGCCTATACTTTTTTTTTCAAAATAAAAACTTCCATACCCTTGCTTGTTTAAATTTCCTTGCCATTCCCAGCAGCCGTTTTCCATTTTTATTACCTTCTTCATAAAAGTCTCCATAAGACCTCCTTTTATTGTATGGTAACATTAAATGTTATATTTTTCTAGCATGAAATGTGATGTTTTATCTCTTTTCATGTTGCATTAAATGCCATTTATCTGATAGGATTGTGTTTATCAAGCAAACAGTCTCCCAAAAGACTTAGGTCTGACGGTTGTAGCGGATGCGAGATAACAAAAACATAAGGAGTAACAAATGAGCTATTGGACACAGTTTAGCTTTGATGAAATTAAGGCAATGCAAGGAAGAGAGATAGACGATCAGGATGATGACGCCATCGATGATGACGCCATCATTGAAATGGATGAAGAAGAAGAAGAAATTAGATGCTGCCGAAGGGGGTGCGAATTATGCTTACTTTAACACAAAATGAGATACATCTCTTAAAGTTAGGTTTACAAACTTTAACCAGAGAGCTTACCTCCAAGGGTGAACTTGATCTTGCTATTATTAATAGAGCTTTGTCAAACATGTCTTACATCTTGGATGTAGATATGGGAAAAGAGACACTGAAAATTGAAAGACGATCGGAGTCTTTGAAAAGATTGAGTGATTATCTACACAACATGAATAAATATGAGTTAAAGTCATGAGTGAAGAAATGAAAGCTTTTATGAAAAAAGCTGAAGAAAAACTTAAAGAAATTGAATCGTCAAATGAATTAGCTCAATTAATGATTACATCAAATAAAATAATTAAATTCTTGAAAAGTCTACCGCAGGAGGAGCATACAGTAATTGCAGCTTTAGGTTTAACTTATTGTAAAACACTCATAGAAAAAGGAATTGATGATGCAACATTCAATCTTCTTTTTGAGAAAACAAAAGAATTAGTAAGAGATTTACTTAAACAACAACAAGAATAAACAAACAAAAAAAGAAGCTCAACGTGAGTTTCATAACAAAAGGAAAAACAAATGTCATTTTTACCCCCAGAATATAAGGCTCCCTCAACAAACTCAAGCTATATGAAAATATTAGAGGGAGAGAATAAATTTCGTATCCTCACTAGACCTATTTTAGGTTGGGAGGATTGGCTTGACAAAAAACCTATTAGATTTAGGTTTGAAAATAAACCTGCGCAATCTGTTGATCCGAGTAAACCTGTGCGCCATTTCTGGGCCATGGTGGTTTATTGCTATAATGATAGACAGATAAAAATATTACACCTTACCCAAGCCAGCATCCGTAACAGGATTCAGGCTCTATCACAAGACAAAGATTGGGGAGACGTATCTCAATATGATATAAAAATTGTTAAAACAGGTTCTGGGATAGATACAGAATATGAAGTTAATCCTCTTCCACATAAAGAGTTATCCCCTGAAATAATTGATGCTTTTAATGAAAAGCCTTGTAACCTAGAAGCCTTGTTTGATAATGGCGACCCATTTGACAAAAATCATAGAGTACACACACCTGGGATTTTTATAAAAATAACAGAAAATAGCAGACCCACAGAAAATGAAGTTGATGAACTATGTGAAATGTTATCATGTTGCTCCGATGATTATCAAAAAGAAGTGAATAAAAAATTAACTGACAGTGGTAAAAAAATCATAGATTTACCTTATGACTCATTCAAACGGTTATTAGATAAAACTCGTGAAATGAGAAATGTTCATATGGCGTTAAACAACGAAGACGTGCCCTTTTAATAATAATATGGGTACACAGTCTACCCCTGGATTGTGTACCTGCTTAGAGGAATGAAATGAGAGAAAAAGAAAAAAAATCTTATGAAAAATTTATTGGACAAAAATTCGGTAAACTTTTTGTTATTTCAATTCTTCCTGCACAAAAATCAAGAAATTTGTTAAACTATTATACCGGGAGTTCCCCGGGAATTTACGCTTGTGGAGACTCCTCTGGCGGCGGAACAGGAAACTGGTCTACGAGTCATGGGCCGATGAAGCAAGAATTAATGAGTGGAATATTTGTCCATAAATTATAGAACGGAAAGATCACCTTTATCAAAACTTAAAAATGAAGATATTATTCATATAAGATCACAAATGGATAAAGGTGTTTTTGGGACTACTCTGGCTAGTGAATTAAATGTAAACCCTTCCACTATATATAATATAAAACACAAAAAAAGATGGAAACACATATGAAAGTATTAAGTGTTAAACAGAAAAGCGAAGAATGGCTAGAAATTCGCCGTAAATGTATAAGCGCCACAGATTTAGCCCCTATAATGGGTATGTCTGCTTATCGTTCCCCGTTAATGCTTTGGGAAGAAAAGATGGGATTAAGGGTAAGAGAAACTAACATAGCAATGGAAAGGGGAAGTGCTTTAGAAAAAAAAGCTATTGCATGGGCAGAAGGTATATTGGGATGTAAACTGTATGATTTCACCGTACAATCTGAGGAGTATGAATGGGCTATTGCTTCATTAGATGGTATCTCAGAGGATGGTAAAATACTTGTTGAGGCTAAATGTCCTGGTGAGATGGTGCACCAACGGCATTTGTCCGGTAAAATAAATCAAGAATATATCTGTCAAACTCAATGGCAGATGTTTGTTACTGGATGTGAGCAATGTCATTTCGAATCTTTTTACGGTGAAGAAGGACATATAATTGTTATCCCCCGTGATAATGATTTCATCCAAAAAATGATCTTAAAGGCTTCGCAATTCCTTCATCTATTGCGTGTTCAGATTCCCCCTGAGCCGACAGACATGGATTTTATGCCCCGTCCAGACGACAAGTGGCATGAGGCTGCCCAACTATGGAAGATGGCGAAGAAACATCTTAAACAGGCGGAGGAACAAGAACAAACCTATAGAGATATACTCATTGAATTAAGCAGAGGGTACAATTGCAAAGGTGCCGGGGTGAGGACTCAGAAAGTCACTAAGAAGGGTAATATTCAGTATGGTGATATACCTATGCTTAAAGAGATAGACCTTGAGTTTTATCGGAAGCCTGCAACAAGTTATTACATGATAAAGGATGAAGAATGAACGGTGAACATTCTTCTTGTTTAGTATATATTCCGCTATATCGGGGATGAAGAATGACTGAAAAGGATGCGACATGAGTGATAAACTTAGCGATGACGACATCAAAAAATATATAAATGAAACTATGACTGAAGTGTTTATTAGGGATCATGAAGATTCAATTTTACATGCAATGCTTAAAGACTGGGATAGAATAAACAAAGGATGATGTATGAGCAATACAAGTGATACAATTGACCAATTAATAGAAGTTCTTGAAAGGGTTAAGAGATGCGATAAAGCATACAATAATCTTTTACAAATAAGGGATAATGCTCTTTTTAAAGAGTTTCAAAAAGATTATATCCCATCACTATTTGATGATGTAAAAAGGAAATGGGCTAAGTTTGTATATGACATGATAAATGAATCTATTTCTTTAATTGAAAAGTAAAATAAAAAAGGATAAATAGTGAATGTGGAAAAAACTAAAGCACTATTTGCTTTTTCACAAGATAAGAACGATTGAGAAAAGATTTTCTAACGCGAATGGTGGATTCGTAATTAGACGATATTATTGTGATAAGTGTAAAGATTTGTACGATGACGAAGAATCGGATAAATATAAAACTCCAGAAAATGCATATTTACTGAAATGCTTTGACGAGGAAAAATGAAAAAATTCCTTAAATATCGTAGGCGCTTAATAAAATGGTCGCATTTTCGTTTTAATAATTATTTCAGGATGAACGTACGCGAAGGTTACAAATGGTGTGAAAAAAGATGGGCATTGATAGGAGGTGATCCTATTTGTTATTCTTTCTATGGAAGGAAAATTTATGAAAAATATTGTAAAAAGTATGGGCCTGTGCCTTTATACTTTGACGAGGAAAAATGAATAACATCGCGAAGAACATAACAGGCATTTTCGTATAGGATGCTCATTTATACCGTAATAAAGCTATACCGCAGCTTATAAAGAAAAAACTTACACTAGATACGAATAGGTAAACAAAATATACATCCATATTACACTCCTGGTATTTCTAGATTAACATCTGGTTTAATATCATTTGTAGGGGATTGGTCTGTATCGACGACGTCAGTTGCTTCTCCTTGAGTGTGTACACAAGTAATATTTTGTGTGCATGATGTCGATGACATCAGTAATGCTATTGTCATGTATAACCAGTACATAGTTACTCCTCATAATAATATTCTTCATGGAAAAGAAATTGTACAAGCTGATAGAAAAAGAGCCGTAATTAAACAAAGGGAAATGTACATGAGAACCTCTTATATGCGTTTATGTCTGCTTTTGGGTATAATTTTCTTACCTCTATCTTCATATGCAGTCGACATGCCTGATAATGCTAGACCTGCCTTTATATGGCATGACGGAACTTATTTAGTATTAGAACTTGAAGGGCACCAATACTGGCTTACGCAAGCTCGTCATGCTTGTTACTGTAGGTGTGGAAAATCATTTTCAGAACCAGTGATTTACGTTGATAAACATTAAGTTTCGGCTTCGTAAACTATTGAGTAAGTAAAACTACCCGCCGCGTTTGTCATTTGCACGTTTGAGGAAGCTTGTGATGACCCAAAAGCCGGAATGATACATACTGTTGTGTTAGTAAAAGCAAATAATGCTACCTGTGTTTTACTTGCTGGCCAAGCCCAACCAACCGCGTTCAAATGAATTGATCCTACGACATTACCGTTGCTGACGTTTTTCACTGTAAATGGTAGAGATACGTTTGCATCTCCTGTCCCTGTAGCTGCCGTTATGACTATCCTTGCCTGAGCCCATACTAATTTTCCGATTCTATGATATTGGCCAACTTGCGTTGTATAAGTTGTTGTTCCTGCGCTACCTGATCCTACTATTGTCGGAGTCCATGTACCATAAATACCAATTTGATCATATGCAAGGGTTGTAACGTTTTGCCCTGATGATGATCCTTCAAAATCAATTACTCCTATTGTAACTCCACCACTTCCAGTTATTACGTTTGTATTACTGCTGTTTAATCTTAAAAATTGTAAAAGACCAGTTACCCCAGCTCCATATGAAATTGCAGATGCTGTACCCGATGCTACTAGACTGTATGCCCAATTTGACTGGCCGCCTGTCCCGTTCATCGTTATACCGGCTGTATTTAAACTACTGCAATCAATCCTGTTATGTGACCCACCTGCGTATCCGGTGGATGTGGTAGATATTGGAGATTCCATCATTACGTATTGAAGCTCAAAGAAGCCTGCGCTACATGTTGTTGCGGCAGTACTTCCACCTGAGTTTGTAAATGATGAATATCGACATCTGAGAGTTCCGGCTCCAGTGTTTACCCAAAGAGCGATACCAGTTGTCGCTAAATCTCCTGAACAATATTTTATAAATATTCTCGAACTTGCAGACGAGGAACTCATCACTATTCCAGTAGCATTCGTGCAATTAAGATTACAATATTCAAGATTAACTATTGTTGCATCCGATCCGCTTACAACCAAAAAATTATCTGAATTAGTTTGTAATCTAATTCCGGAAATCGAACAAGTTCCTGCAAAAGTTGCAGTCAGTTTTCCGACTATGATGGTATTTGGAGTCGATGCATCTGCGGCAAATGAGACAAGGTCAACACCTGCTTTTAATGTTAAGTTTTCTGTGTAAGTTCCTGGCCTAATGAAAATCGTTTGTCCCGAAACTGCATCCGTTAATGCTGATGCAATAGTAGAATGTGTTGCGCCTGTAGATATACCATTGGTATCTACAATAAATCTTGCAGTTGCGTATCCATTAGTCGAAACTCTTCCGATTGCCATGTTTTAAACCTTTTTTAATCCCTTATTCCAGGGGATCTGACCTTTTTTGAATCCATTTTGATTACCTAAATTTTTCCCCTTGTGTGCTTCACTATTTTTTCTCTTTGTTTCTTCTGTATGTTTTCTTCCCTTATTCTTTGCTAAATCAATATGGCCTTTTTGGAATCCTTCTTCTTTAGCATGACAACTATTACAAAGTGTCATTCCATTTTTTAATTCAAACCTTTTGTCTTCATTATCTTTCCAAGGTAAAATGTGGTGTGCATGGAGATTTTCCTTAGATCCACATTTTTTACATTCCCCATCTCTTTCTCTTACTTGTTTAGACCAATTTTTGAATCTTCTACTACGCTTTTTTTCTGTAGTAAATTTACCCTTATTCCATGGTACATTTCCTTTTGGAAAAGGTTTGATAGTACATTCACCTTTTTTGTATTTTTCTTTCATTTTCAAAGAATGTTGGGGTCTTTTATCTCCTTTTTGAAATCTTCCTGCATTTGGTTTTCCTGTTCTAAGAGAAGCGTTTCTACATTCTTTGCATTCATACCTATATCCGTCTAATCTAACCTTATTTTTTCCAAATTCGCTAAAAGGCTTTTCGATTTTACAGATATTACAAATTTTCATAATCTCCTCCGTTTTGAGAAGATTATATCAAAACCCAATTACCTATGCAAGCAACCAAACTCCGCAAGAACTCGTTGCCCACCAATCATTTGTGGATGCTTGATACCTAAGGCTTATACTGTCCCCTGTGGCCGAACCCGTGATAGTCCCCGCCACGCTTGTAACTGAAGTTCCCAAATGTGCCACTTGTGTTGCTGCAAGCTGAATAACTAAAACGCCGTTGGTCGCCACAAATTCTAGTTTATCTCCGTCCAGGAGTCCGGCAGAGACGGGAGTTGTTAAAGTGATTGCGTTAGTTGCAAAGCTACCACTATTAAGAGTGACAGAAGTTGAACCCGCTTGATCGCTATAAGGAGGACTTTTAACTGTTAATGTTGATCCTGAACCAGAAGTTTTGCTTCCAGATCTGCCGAGTACATTTATCGTTCCGCCAGTGGGAGATAAGGCTCCTCCTGAGTCGCCTGTAATTGTCTCAACACCTGATCCAGCTGCTGTTAAAGTAACAAACCCATTGGCGTCGACAGCGAAGTCTGCTGAATCGAAATTACAAAGACCGATCTTTGTTGGATCTGTTGCTGCTATTGCTTGACTCATTTGAGCAACTACAGCCATTTGAAAAGCAGAAACTCCGAATGATCTTATTGGATTTGTTCCCGCTACATCAATTCCACCGATAAATCCTACTTGACCGCTTGCGTTTGGAACTACTGGGGTTGTTCCCGATTGCAATATAAATTCCTCAACAGGTGCTCCGCCGCCATTGGTTTCTATGGTGATGTTGGGATCTGAGAAATCTACAGTTAATGATGATGATGTAATATTTCCAACAACTACATGCGTTTCGCCAACTGGCACAGTTGTTCTTCCGATCCATAATTGACCATCATCTTGAAGACCATTTGCTTGGCTAGGTATATCTGCTCCGCTGAAATCTGCGTTGTCAGCAAAAACAATATCTTGATCATTTGATATAGAACTATATAAGCCTGGCATTGTCTACCCTATGAAATCATACGTTGTTTTTGTGTACCAATTGATAGTCTTTCCTGCTAATCCTCTGACTCTAATCGCCACGGTGTTTCCAATTATTGCCCCCTGCACTAAAGCATTAACCATGTCATCTTCATCGCCTTGAATCCCTGGCTGTGAGCTAATTCCTGTTCCCGATGCGCCATCTGTTCGCACAACTTTATAAATTACATAACCTAACGATGTTGTATCTGTTACGTTGTAAGCTATTACATTATGTTGGAAAAGATAAGTGCCTGGAGTCGCTCCTAAATCAAAACTGAACAAAGGAACTAGTGTTGAATCGTCTGTTGTTGTTCCTGTCCCCGTGATACGATTAGTCAAAAATATAGTTACGTCATCACCCGTTGGTGAGCTTGACTCGCTTCTTATGCCATTAGTATTATTTGCCGTTTCATCTGTAGTGAGAATATTGATATTATTTGCAACCGGTTCGGCTGCCGCCCCTGTGTCTCCAGTGAGCGTCTGAATTGGCGAGCCACCGCCTCCGCCACCGGCTACATTAATGATTCCCGCCTGGCTCATTTATAACCCTCCGTCATGATAGACTGAGAGATAAACAATATCAGTGACAGCACCAGCAGCGCCAGAAACACTCTTTACATAGAATTGTGTATTGGCAGGCCAATAGAAAACTCCGTCCATTTGCTTATTAGCTGCCAGGTCAAGCAAAAGAAAACTATTAGCCGGTAAAATATCAAATGCATTTGTCGCATCTACTGAAACAAAAACATCAAGAGTGCCGTTATTGGTAAATTTCAAAATACGAGCAGGATCGGACAATGCCGACCCTAAAACTTGATAAGTTGCCCAAGAACCACCCGCAGCACTTCTTAGGGTATCTAGCCTTAATCTAGAGCTATTTTCTGACATTTATTACCCCTTTATCAGGTTTGTCTTACGATTACATAATCGAATGTTGAAACATCCGTTACAACCGCTGCGCCCGTTGCGCTATATGCCGCAATTGTGAAAGAAGCTCCCGCACTTATAGTTGTAATGGGAAATCCTAGGGCAGGTGATCCGTTCAACGCTGAACGTGTTACGAAGATTCTATCTCCTGCTGCAATGTTTGTATTAGCTACTGTGACAGTACCGGCTACTAGGGTTGCTCGTCCGATGAAGTCAGTTGCAGCACCGCCATTCATAGATATCTTTGTTGCAACAGAAGTTAAGTTGAAATCTGTATTGCAATTGACCGCACCTGTTCCCGCTGCTAGACTTATTCCGCCTGCTGCTCCGGCGGCAGTAATTACGACCGCATCAGCTGCACTTTCAGTAGCCGTAATATTGATGCTAGAACCTGTTGCGACAATGTCTATATCTTCTCCAGCTGCTGCTCCAGAGGCTAGAATGTCTATACCGCCCGCACTGGAAGTGATAACGATTGAGTCAGCTGCACTTTCTGTACTTGTAATGTTTACACTGGAACCAGTAGCTACGATATCGATATCTTCTCCAGCTGCCGCTCCGGAAGCGAGTATATCTATACCACCAGCCGTAGAAATAATTGTGATACTATCCGCTGCGCTTTCTGTGGCCGATAGGTTTAAGCTGCCTCCGGTATTGACAATATCAATGTCTTGAGCTGCGGCGCCTGTGGCCAGGATGTCAATTCCTCCTGCTGTGGATAGAACCTGGATAGCGTCAGCGGCATCTTCCGAGGCGCTGACTATTACTGATCCAGCTGTGGATTGGATGGTAATATCAAAGGCTCCTGTTGCAGTAAAATTGCTTGCTGCTGCTGAATCTAAGGATATCCCGCCTGTGGTATCTACAATGAAACCAGCTGTTCCAGCATCGACATCAATTCCACCGCCGGCACCGCTAGTTACTAGATTAATTGCGTCTGCTGTTGCCAAACCTGCTGTTAATGTAATGCCGCCAGCTGTTGAAGTTAATCCAATACTTGCAGCGTTTGTACCTTGTGCACATGTAACGGTTATTCTTTCAGAAGTTCCACCGTTTGTACCAATGGTGATAGCACCTGCATTGTCTTCGGTTGCGGAAATATTCACTGAGCTACCAGTAGCTACGATATCGATATCTTCTCCAGCTGCTGCATTTGAAGCAAAAATGTCGATACCGCCTGCGGTGGCTTCGAGTTTTACCGCGTCAGCCGCTGATTCTGTTGCGCCAATATAGACACTACCACCTGTATTTGTGATATTAATATCTTCGGTAGCTGCGCCAACCGCATCAATGTCAATACCACCAGCAGAGGCCACTATACGGATTGCGTCTACTGCGTTTTGCGAAGAAGCAATATTAACTTGTAAAGCTCCGTCTATATCTACTCCACCTGCTGAGGCTGCTAGATTAATAGCATCTGCTGAAGCTAAGGCAGCCGATAAAGTAATACCGCCAGCGGTCGACTCAAGGTTTATGCTGTCTGCCCCTGTACCTTGCGAAGAAAGTAGCGTTACTCTTTCGGATGCTCCGCCATTGGCTTGGACAATAATTGCGCCAGCGTTGTTCTCTGTGCTTGTAATATTTACACTGGAACCAGTAGCTACGATGTCAATATCCTCACCGGCTGCGGCACCTGACGCCAGAATATCAATACCTCCAGTGGTAGACTGAATAACCACGCTATCCGCTGCTGATTCGGTAGCCACGATTACGACCGATCCGCCTGTGTTGGTTATGTTTATGTCTTCTGTGGCAGCGCCAACCGCGTCAATGTCGATTCCACCTGCACTCGCTACTATTCTAATTGCGTCTACAGCATTCTGGGAACTTGCAATATTTACTTGTAAGGCTGCATCTGCATCAATTCCGCCCGCTGCCGATAAAAGGGTTATTGCATTAGCTGCGGCCTCTTCACCATTAACTATTACTCTACCAGCAGCACTAGATAAAGTTAGGTCAACACCTGCTCCAGTAACTCCAAAGCTTGAGGCTGTATCTGAAGTAAGTGCAACGGCTGCACCTGTTGCGGTGGCTGTCAATGTGGTGAAGGCTCCTGTAGATGCGGCAGTACTTCCAATCGGGGTTGGTGATGCTAAAACAGGTGATAAGTTTGTGGGGGTTACAAATAAAGCCAATGCGCCAGTTGAGGCAGTTCTCGCCACCGCTTGAGCATCTGTTGCTAATTCGCCTATACCAGCGGTTGTTTCAGTGGCAACAGGAGATCCTGCAATTGCTAAGTTATCGGCATATGTTTTTATTGCAAGAGCTGTTGGCACTTGCTCATCAGTTGCGCCCGCCATAGTGACTGAATCATTGAGGATCACGATTCCGAATTCTGTAGTGGTTGCATGAGGATTCCCCCCTGCTTCCCAATCTTCACCATCCCAGAAATATGTTACAAAAGGACTTTCGGAATTATCGATCCACATTTGGCCCATAGCAACTTGATTGTCTGTGCTAGCAGGCGCTCTTTCTGCAATAATTGGTGGTGGTTGAACATTTACAAATGGTGCACCTAGTCCGAGGGCCTGCTGAATTTTTGTTCTGATTGCCATATTTCCTCTCTTTGTGAAACTTCGAAGTAAGCAGGCATTTTTTGAATGTCAAATGGAATTAAAATAAAGATGTAATCTTGTATATTTATGACTGTTTGTGTATACTTGTGAGTATGAAAGAGAAGTATTATACAGTTGAAGAGTTCGCGGAAATATTAAGAGTTACACCTCAAACTATTCGCAAATTTATAAGGGAGGGTCGCATTAACGCTATTAAATTAACTAATAAAGGGCGTTCACCTTATCGAATATGCGAAACTGAATTTATTCGATTATCCATGGTTGGATACGAAGAAAATATGAAGATTATAAAAGAAAATTTAAAGGATTGAATATGAAAATTATATTTACATTAATATTTAGTTTAATTGCTGCTAATTCGTTTGGGTATTATGATGGCCCACAATTTAATACAGGAGCCAATTACAACCCGACCCCTTACAGCACTGCATATCAATACAATCCGCAGACTACCGTGATTAACCATCAAAATGGTCAGACAACATATATTCAACAACACGGCAATTCTGGCACTATTCGTTATAGTGATGGAACTGTCGATTATTTTAGAAGCAGGTGATTTATGAATGATAATTCTGATTTTATTTTCTGGGGTTTTCTTGGTGTTATCATAGGCGTATTGTTTGGATACAATAACGGTTGTGCGCATCAAAAAAAGATCTGTGATGATCAAAGAAGGGATTTGGAAATGGAAGATTTAAAAAGGCAGATTATTGCTTTGAAAGCTAAAATAAATTATTAGCGCTTCTTCTTTTTCTTTTTTAATTTTTTGTCATGAACTATACCCATTAAAGCGACAGCATCTTCAATGCTTAGCTTTTTTGGGTTTTTTGTTTGCTCTTTTTTCATCTCGTATTCTCTTATTTTCTTCTTCTAGCAGTTGTTTAGGTAACGCAAAGTAATCATAAAGTGTCTTAAATTTAGCTGAATACTCTTTACCCTTTCCTCCATATTTCTTTTGAAGTTCTTGGATCAGTTTATATAATCCAGCACCTCTTGAAGGGTCGTTTGGTGACCAGGCTCCATACACGTTCCCACCTGATGTTTTAGCTAAATGAAATGCCTCGGCTATTCTTGTTACATCTTCTTCATCTAGATCTTCATAAATATATTGGTCTCCGCTGTGAAAACGGACTGATAACTTACGTCTATCCGGATCGAAACCTATAAAATTTACAACCGCTGATTTATATTCTTCCGGAATGGATTCAATAAGTCTTTTGTAATTTTCTAGTACGTCATCGACTTCTGGTGTAATCGCTTCTAACTTATCTAACTTTTGATTCGTTTTACCATCATCAGTTGATATTAAAGCATTTTTCCCAGAGATCTGAGAAATTTCGCCAATATCACCATCAGGAGTTACAATCTTTGTTTTCTTTTCTAATTTGATCGGCTGTATTTCTTCTGGTTCTTGTACTGGTAATTCTTGTTGCATTGGTGCAAGTTCTTGTGCTTCCGGCTCTGTCCACCCTTTTGTCAATGTTCTGAATTTCTCAAATTCTGCTACTGGTGGTAATCGTTTTTGGCCTTCTGTAGCATCCCAATACTTTTTGAATTGTCCAAACTTTTCTTGATCTGCGATTGTTCCTGTTTGTACTAAAACTTTAGCAATCCGCATAAAATCTTTATTTTCTGGTGGTGCTTTGGCTCTTTTCTGTTTTGCTAACTCCCAAAGCTTTTCACTCTCTTGTGCTTTCTGTTTTATTTTAATAACTGCATCAACTTCTTTGGGGTGGAAGCCTTGTTGAAGCATTGTTTCCCGGGTTGGTAGATTAGATTGGGAGGGACGCATTCCCATTTGAATAGGTTGGCTTGGTGGTTGCGGTGCTGGTGCGTTTGGTGCTGCTGGACTCGGCGGTGTCGGTTGTGCAACACCTGCCGCTTGTGCTGGGGCGGGCAACCCTAATCTTTGTTGCGGTGCTCCGATTTGTCTTGGAGGCGGTGGGCCTTGATAAATAGCTGATGGCCTAACGGCACCTGTTGGGGTTATATTGCTTGGTGCTGTTGGTGTTCCTTTTGTAAGGGCAAATGCTCCTAGAGCTGCGACTCCTATTCCTAATGCTTTTTTTACTTTTTCGGCATCATCTGCACGCCTTTGTGCTTCTATTTTATTTGATGTCTTATAACCTGATGACAATTCAGATTCAGCTGTGTCGTAAAAATAATTTACAATCTCTTCTGGCTTATGTCCTAACTTCTCTGCTTGATTTATTTTTTTCTTAAGATTTGATGATAGCCCTTTCAAATAGCTTAATATTTGAATTGCATTGTAACCACTTAAGACAGCTGTACCAATAGGATTCATTTTGCACCCCTAAACACATCAAGGATATTACCTAATCCACGGAAAATATTTGCTATAGAACTTCTAGGAGGATTTCGCAACTCTTCTCTTTCCGCTTGCTGCTCTGGATTTAATTGAAACCCCCTATCTTCTGCCATTTGCAATCCTCTTTGGAATTGCTCCCAGCTATAATGACGCTTAGTCATGAGTTCGTCACGCAATGCTAAAAGAGAGTTGCCTTTGCCATGTTCCATTAATAGATCTGCAACCTGTCCACCATAAGCAAGGTCAACTTGAGGGCTATTTCTTGATTGTTTTCTATAACTTTCCAATCCTGTTTCTGGTGGATTTACTCCTTTAGGCATTTTCATAATTTCAGGTATGATTGTCTTTGGCAATGGATTATAAACCTTTTCGATTTCTGTTTGAGTTAGACCTAGTTCTGCTAATCTATTTCTAGCATATGCACCTTTTCCATATTTCTTTAGATCTTGAACAATTGGTGTTAATGTGCTTAATTCCTTTTCTCTTTCTGCACCACCTAAATAAATCCCTCGAAGTGCACCAGGGACAAAGGCTTTATCAAATTGTGATTTTATATTCATGAATTTGTCAAAGTCTTGTCTGGTCTTTTCATACCATTCACCAGGAGAAAGATTTGAGTATTTCTGTCCCATTCTCATGAAATCATTCAATTCTTCCGGTGAAGCTCCAGGTAACTTAGGTTTAGCAAATTTCTCTAATTGCTCATTCCTAGCTAATATATCGGCCTGTCTAGCTGTCTCTAATGCTTGGCTTTCTACAAACTGTTTATTTTGAGCTAATTTTTCGGCATTTCTTGCTTGTTCTCTTTGATAAACTAAATCGTATATGGCTGGGTCTTGTGTTGCCTGCTGCGCTGCTGTTGCCTTTCGATTAATTTCTTCTTCTGGTGTTATTCCTGCATATAAACCACTAGTCCCCCCAATTTGTACTCCTTGCCCCTGTTCAGCTGGCGGAAATATTTGATTAGGTTGCTGTTGTTGTGGTTGCTGCGCTTGCTGGGGTATTACAGGTAAAGAAGTTTGCCCAGGCTGTTGCATTTGTTGAGGTGATAGATTTTGCGCAGATATATTAGGCGATGAAATAGGTGGTTGTGGTGTTGCAGACGATTGACTTGTAGTTGGTTGACCTGTTCCTCCTGGAATAGAATCCAAAATGGCTTGATTTTGTTTTTGCTGCATTAATTGTTGAAATACAGGTGCAATAAAACGTTCACTCCCTGGAACTCCTTGTCCGGCTTCGATTAATCCAAAAAGTATATCAGAAGGTGTCGCACCTGGTTTAGAAGCTATCTTTTTAGCCTTATTCATCATCCCTTCAGCCGTTTCTTGCTGGGCTATTGCCATTCTCTTTTGAAGTATGTTTTCACCGACTTCACCGTATGGCTGCAAGGCTTGCTGTAAGCGAGATTGTTTTTCAGATAAAGGAGCGTCTTTTAATGCAGGATCGCTTAAAACATTCTGTAACGACTTGTTAGCAAGATAATTGGTAGCGAACTGCCCTAAGCCTTGACCTATGGATTGTCCAACCTGCTCCATCATTAAGTCTTGTCTTGATGGGCCTACAATTTGAATTTGTGGCATATATTACCCCTTTAAGTCATTGCGCCTGATCTAAATAAATTGTCATACATCGAAGTTAAAGGAAATTGATTTCCACCACCGCCTCCACCCCAGCCCTGGGACATTCCTTGAAATCCGGCGTTCATTAAACCTGCTCCGCCTTGTGCAAGTGCTGTTTGCCAAGGATTAGCACCTTTTTGCTGATATCCGAACATTGGAGTTTGTGTTTGCCTATTGGCCATTTGGTTATATTGACCGAATATGTCGCTAATTGCATTTCTTTGCATACCTGATTTCATTTCAGCTAATTTGGTTTGCAAATTGGCTCCTGCTGCACCCAAAGCCTGTCCAAACCCTGATGATGAAAGACCTCCCCCCATTGCCCCTAAGCTTGAAAATCTTTCTGCTAGTCCTGGAACTGTCCTTTGCTCAAACTCTTGCATGTAAGGCTTTTCAAAGTTTTTATAGATGGATGATTGCGGATCAAGATACTGCTGGAGAATATTCATTCCCTGGCCGTATGCTCCGCCACCTTGCATCTGCTGCAATTGGTTGAATTCACCCATGAGGAATTTCTTTTGCTCCGGCGATAGTGTTTGGAATTGCCTCATTGAATCTTGGTCACCTGACATAAGACCCGAAAGCAATGACATTGCTCCGCTTGCTAAAAATGGTGCTGCTGCTGCAAATCCCATAAAATTAATCCTGCTTTAAATATTCTAAAACCACTATCCCGCTTTTTATTGCCGGTGCTGTTGTGCCGTTTCTTATTGTTACCGACGTTACGTCTACTTTCATACTTATACTATTTGTAATTAACACATCATCAACATAAGGCACTTTTCTCCAGTCTCCTTGATCAGTATAAACTATAGCACGCATATTTGTAATTTGCTTTAGCGACTGTATGCCATGTGCAAATACATAACTAGCACCGGTTGCAATGGATGTGAATTTGAATGTTTTTCTATATCCATTTCTAGTTTGTGTTGTGCTATTGACAGAAAACCACCTCTCAAAGTTAGCAATCTCTTGTAAGCTAAATAAACCACCAATTTTATTATTCATAGCATCAACAGTTTTCTTATAAGAATCTGTTAACCTTTGTCTAAGCTGCTCTTCCTCTTGTGGAAGGTCTATTGACAATGGAAGTTGGTTTGCCTGTACTGAAGGATCGCTGTTATATGCCATATTATCCTAGTAAATTTTTAGATCCTGACCTCATCCACAATTGCATTGCGTTCAATACAAATTTGCTTTCATGTGTTGTTATTTCATTCATCAGGCTATCATCATATGATAATTCAACTCTCATGTATTGTCCGGCAGCTGTTGCAAAAAACCTATGCCATGCGTAGTCGGATAAAACGTTAGGGTAGTAAGTTGCCGGTATTGATGTATTTACTTTAGTGTTTCCCACGGGGACATTTGCTTGAACATTAGTTGCGGAATTTATGTATAGACTGACTGAAACGGCAGAATCTGGGGTTGCGTCTGTAAGTAAATCAACATAGGAAATCTTTAGATTTACACCTTGCTTTTGGAATGGATTAAAGTCTTTAGTTTGAATGGTCATCTTAGGAAGTAGTGTTATCTCTCCGCAACCTATATATTCCGCTGTTGTTACCGGGGTAAAATCAAAATCTACGGAATAAATTTCACCATCCCACTTTGCTAGGGAAATTGTGTCCGTATCGAGTACGGTTACTTGGTATATTTCATCATTTAAATCCGTTGCAAGAGGGGCTTTAGTAACACTATCCCTAAAGTGCATCTCTTGAATGTATATTACTTCCTCGGTCAATAGATTATGATTGATTACCGTTAACTGAATCGGTGTAGTCGTTAAATCAACACCAGTTATAGAAAGAGATTGACATTCCTCAACATTTGAACTTTGCTGATAGTAGCTAATGTATCCTTGTTGATTTCCGCATACAACAAAGGGGAATTCACTTTGAGAATCTACATCTTCCCAATATATTGAAGTATCCTCCCACATTGCCATTAGATCGTCCCATGTAACACCTGTTGGTGCTTGATAAGTACCGAAGCAAGTAACGCTATCGCGCATTTTGGCAAATGTCTTATTCCTATAGTTGGCTAGTAATATCTTATTGGGAAACTTTTGACCTACTTCTTGGTCGTTTGAATCTGCGTAGCACCAGTAGACTACTTCTTTTTGGAAGTTTCTAGCACCATGTACACGAGCAATCCCATTATTCGCATTACGAAAGGTAAATACTAGGTCGGGGATCTTTTCATCTATTCTAGATACGTTTGTTCCACTTGAGGTTACTATTGCTTTATCACCAACAGTTAGGACGCCATCATCAAAGAGAATTGTTGAGAAGGTAGACTCTGAACCAAAATCGGATGATATCCTTTCCCATACAAATGGTAGTCCATATTCACCGACATAACGAAGTTGCCACGTGGAACGTTCGAAAAATACAATAAGAGTATTCTTATAGAATATTGCACTTATTATGTCTTCTGCAACAGGTGCGTCAATGAAACCGCCCTTACCAAACACATCAGATCGCCAAGCATCATTTTGAATCGGGCTACCTATTTGGGAGAACCGACATCTATTGTAAATGTTTTGGCTGTTGCCAATTGTTTCCCCCTCCCATGTATTAAGGGCTAGCAACCTACCATAATAGGGGATTAATATCTTTGCTTGGAATAGATAGAAGTTACCGTAATTATAAGTAGCACCAACAGGTGTATCTAATTTTAATGCCGGGCTGAATGCTAATGTAATTGCCCCGGTATTGTAATTTATTGTGCCTGTATTGCTTGTGGGGTATCCTGTTAATGTCCCATCTTCTTGTTCGTCGGTAAATGTAACATCTCCAACGGTAATAGAAACACTTCCTTCAATTATCGGAAGTTGTGTTAAACCTCCCGCAAATGCAAGCCAAGGGGTTACTACTGTACCTAGTGATTCTTGCTGTTGTTGTCCTCCAATAAGGGGGACGAAATCCGTCCACGTGGAACCATTTGAATATCTCATTGGATTGGAAGCATTATTTACAAAATTGGTTACGAAAAATAGTCTATCAGCTGGCTCAATACCTCTATAATTTGTTGCTAAAAAGAAATCTGAATCCGAGCCACTCCACACCGTTCCAGGTATCCACTCTTGAAATCCTGCTCCTGCATTTATATAAGCGTAAACGGTATCAAAGAATATGGTTTGCTCATCGTTTACGGTAGTTAGGTCTCTTGTCCATATTCCCATTGCTGGAAGCGAAGGGAAGTAGTTAAAATTAGCTGTTGTTGCTACTCCGGCACCTGCTGTATGAGTGAGAGTTACCGATCCAGTAACGTAATTGATTACACCGCTATTCCCTGGTGTCGGGCTTGTTAGAGTACCGTCTCCTTGATCTGTGAAAACTATAACACCTATTGTGATAACTACTGAACCACATTCTAATTCGGCGTTAGGCTGATATTCTGGATTGACTGGATTCGAATTATTTATACTAGACAAAGAAAATATATTGAATGTCCAAGGTGAAGCACCCGAATTACCTAAAGATTGGGCTAAAAATACCCGTCTTAATCTACCTAGCTTCTCATTTAAATCACGTTTAACAACCCTATTTCTCCATACATAAGCATTCTCTAAAACAGGAAAAGCCTGATCTGGAAGCATAAAAGGCTTCTTATCAGTCTCATAACCTGAATTTGTGTCATATCCTGCTATTAGTATGGGTGTAAGGCTCATGTCATTGTACCTATTACCCAATAATTAAATTCTGTATCGGTACTTTGAATTGAAGAAAGAAAGGCTGTAAATCCATCATCTGCGGGAGTTACCGGTAAAGCGTTAGTATGTCCAATTGTCACGGCATTAGATGCAACAGTTAGACCTATAATCCTCAAACGCACAAAACCGTCTGCCCCTTTTTTGGCAAAATACGTTAATTTTCCTCCTGTATTTTTAGGAACAACACTTTTTCCCCATTGCAACAACAAGCCACCTGGAAGAAATACACAGCCCTTCTTTTCTGCAATAGGATCTATTCCACTTATTTGTATTTCTGTTCCCGATGATGGCTGCCTAATGAAAAAACGTTGATTGCCTGATACGGACTTGTTGTATAACGCTAATTCCGTTGCTGATGTTGTTGAAGCGGTTACATTTGTAAATTGAATAAATTCATGTTTTCCAAAATCTACAGGTGTATTTTGATCTACGTGGTTTTCTGACATTGTAGATCGCATTCCGGCTAATTCATTGACAAATAATTTTCTTGTGCTTCCTAATGTTGCACCGCTTTCCGGCATTCCAACTATAAATGACATATTAGCTCTACTTTAAATTTAAGACATTGTCCCTATTACAGAATAACCAAAACTAACATTGCGCCCGTCCGAACCGGAAACATGAAATGTAAAACCATCGTTTGTTAGTGAACTATAACTATACCTTACGGTATTGGCTGCAAGGCTTAAACCAACTAAATCTAGAACAACAAACCCGGAGGCTCCATTTTTAGCAAAATTTACCGTTGTGCTGTTGCCACCCGCATTTGTTGTGCCACCGCCCCATTGAAGTAGGAGACCTCCAGGAAGAAATGTACAACCGGCCGTTGCACTAACAATAGGATCAACACCGCTAATCTGAATTATTGTTCCACTGTTAGGTTGACGCATGAAGAAACGTTGTGCTACTCCATTTGATTTATTATACAAACCAAGTTCGGTAAGACTTGTTGCGCCATCTGCAACACTAGTAAATTGACAAAACGTATGCTTGCCGGCTCCAGCGTTGTTTTGATCTACGTGGTTTGCCGACATTGTAGACCTAATTCCCGCCAATTCAGTAACAAATGATGCTCTTGTGCTTCCCAATGAATCATCGACCGTTGGCATTCCTGCTGTAAATGACATAATTTTCTCCTAGTTTACATGGCTCCATCTTCTGCCATTTATCACATCTTTTATATAACGATGGCTTATACCATATTTTGCAGCCAGTTTTTCTAAATCTAATTCTTTTTTTGCTTCTTTTCTAATGTTTTTTACATCACATTCATTTAACTTCGCAGCATGGTTGTTTTGACCTTTTTGATCTGCTCTAGGATTTCTGTTTTGTCTATCAATTGCATTTGTTGAATGTGTGCCTAGGTACAAATGATCTGGATTTATGCAATTTCTATTATCGCATGTATGACAAACGATTAAATCGTCATCAATATTACCTTTATAATTCATATACGATAATCTATGTGCCAGCCCTGTCATTCTTCTAAAAGTCATTTGTATATACCCATCTTTTCTTGGTTGGGTATTTAACAACCAACATCCGTTTTCGTTTTCTAATACGTTTTTTTTAATGTGACACTCAAAACTACAGTATCTTTCATTTCTGAAATGAGTGTATTTAAATGTTTTATTACACTTTCTGCATGTTGCCATTTATCCACCACTTCCAAACCCCCATCCTCCTGATCCATAATTTTGAGATAGTTGGTCTCTAAATATGGAATTCATAGATTGTTTCCCTAACTGTGCGCAAGTTCTAGTTTCATTAAGAGAATATCGTTCGGTTAAAGATTTATCCATCAACGCTACACCATCAGGATCTAAGCGATCTTCGTAGATCTTTTTGGCGGCTCCGAAAGCCAGCGTTTCATGCCATTCTAACAGTTCTGGAGTTCCTGTCAATGTCGGATTATTTGGATCTGTAGTTCCTAAAAGAGCTTGCGAAGGCTGTCTATAAGCTACCAATTCAACAGTGTACCCCTTGTCTGGGACAGGTCTTAAGGTAAATTGATTCTGGAAGAACATTATCGCTTGTGGAATGGCTAAATTAGGGGGATTTGCGGGGTTGTATTCTATTGTGATATCGTTTCCTGATGGTATTGCCTGTGTAAATATCAGGCCGATAACCTCGCCAGTTTCATAATCAATAACACCACCTTCTAAGCAATCACCTATTAGGTTGCCTGCTCCATCATCGGTAACGTTCAATGTACTTCCATAAGATAGATTTGCTGTTATTAAAAGGTTTTGAACCCTGCCAATATTTGCTTGAGGAAATGAGGTTGATGTTGGATCTGTCAAAAAATTAGTGGTTGGCACTGTATTTGTCTGCACCATAGGCTTATTTCTAGTGCTGCGAATTAGCGGATGGGCTGTGCAAGTGCCAGAATATGCGCCAAATGTCCAATAACCGCTTGGTGCGCTATATGCTTGATAAATAGGGTTTGTTCCATCAATACCGTCCAGTGTGAAGTTGTTGGCATCAACAAAGGTGATGGTATAATATAGATTGTTTAATGCTGTTGTTCCTACTATTCCGGTTATTGCAATTTCATCACCTGTCGCAAGTCCATGAGCTGCACTTGTAATTTGTATTGGATTAACTAAAGAGACCGCTGTTATGGCGCCATTTTCACCGCCATTGCTACCGTTCCCGGTTGCTAAAGTCTCTTGATATTGCCAATTGTACCAAACACCGAAGAAAGACCAAGGGTCTTGGAATAACGTAACTTCACGTTTAGAAACATAGCAAGGCATCTCAATTGTAGTATAATGCTCACTGTCGAAAGGATATGTGTCTATTCCCCGTTGAGTATTGAACGTATATTTGTCTTTTAACTTTAGACTGCGAAATTGCGCTGGGAAGTCGTAAAGATAAAAGCTATTGATATAGTCAATGATCTGAGCATCCGTTAACTGGTTAGTTGTTGCCGAACCCGTTAATTTTCGGACTTTTATTATGATATCTGCCAAGGTTGCAATACTCATTCCACAAGCCTATTATCAAAACAATCGTTAAGGATCATTGTTGGGGAATACTCTGCTAAATTCACCCCTGAACTTGATGGAACTGCACAAGGGGGAGTTGTCTTAGATAAATCACCAGGGACAACAAAAGGGGTGAAATTTATACTATCAATGTCTAAAGTCACTGTATCGCTAGTAAGTCCTAGCACTTTCCCTCTTCTATTGTTTATCTCTTTCATTCCATAAGGTCGACTTACCCTAAGTGATATGTATTCATTCAAAACAAAGTTATGATCTGTTGTAAATGTCACTACTGCATGTTGTTCGTTCGTAATGTCCTCAATTAACACAACATTAGGAACGAACTCATTGGTAGTCATTAGAACATCTCAACGGGTGTAAATCTTACTCTTGATTGCACTTCATAAGTTGATGGCAATCCACGATCGGGTAATTCTCCATCTATTTGCGATGCGCCTTGTCCCTTCATCATTCCGAACTTACGTATCTTTTTCTTACAATTATTAAGATGCTTAACAATTCCCATTGGCAATTCAGTAATTTCTCCATG
>Ga0075418_10000756_pt1 | contig 35249 bp, 36 predicted proteins | sample SoiMetdeltSBSDD2_FD_81776 | JGI IMG/M metagenome (GOLD analysis project Ga0075418, IMG submission 81776) | Bulk soil microbial communities from a Populus tree surrounding site in Tennessee, USA - Soil MetaG P. deltoides SBSDD2 | ecosystem: Environmental > Terrestrial > Soil > Tree plantation... | reverse complement strand
TCGGCCAGAACTTCGCGTGGCTGGTGGACGAGATCTCGTCGGAGACGGCGTTCTGGGCCGCCGGCATCGGCTCGCTCGTGGCTTCTTGCGTGCTCCTGCTGCTCTGGTTCAAGCGGAGCCGCTATCTCTGAGCAGTAGCATCAAAGGCGTGCGGAGGACGGTAAGTGGGATAACGCTGCTGTCGCTCGTCCTCGCCGTGGCGGCTTCGGCGGCCGCGAAGCCGCAGACGACGAACGGGGTCGTGTCCTTCGGAGCGTGCTGCTCCGGCTCGGAAGGGATCTATGTGATCAGGCCGGACGGCACGGGCGAGAGGCGGATCTTCACGCCGAAGTTCGACGACGCCTCGCTCGCTTCCGCATGGTCGCCCGGCGGAAATCGAGTCGCCTACGTCGCGCCCGGCGGCCTCTGGACGATGTCCGCCACCGGCGCCAAGAAGAAGCGCTTGACGAAAGGAAACGGGGACACGCTGGCCCCGACGTGGTCTCCCGACGGAACTGCGCTCGCATTCGTCGATTTCGTCTCTCCCCACGCAAGCAACTACGCGATCTACGTGATCCGAAGCGACGGCCGCGGGCTCAAGCGCATCGTCCGCGGCGCCCCGTACCAGAACACCCCCTCGTGGTCACCGAACGGAAAGCTCATCATGTTCGAACGGGGCGGCGCCCTGTGGACGGTGAAGCCCAACGGCACCGGCCAGAAACGAATCGCGACGGGAACGTCACCCTCCTGGTCCCCGGACGGACAGAGCGTTGCGTTCGACCGCGGCGGCAATCTCTTCACGATGAAGGCGAATGGGAGCGGCGCAGAGTTGATCGCCGAGGTGCCGAGCTCGACCGCCGGGATAGCCTGGTCACCCGACGGCAAGTGGATCGCCTACGCGATCGCCGACCGCGGTGACGTCATGCTCGTCCGGCCCGACGGCTCGGGGAGCCATCGGCTGACCCACGACGAGGACCTGTTCCACTCCCAGCCGGCCTGGCAGCCTCGGCCCTGACCGTCAGGGCGGGGGCCGCCGCGAAGAGACTCGGTGGAGCGCGGCTAGACTGGCCTGCTCAGGGCGAGGTAGCTCAGTTGGTAGAGCACACGGCTGAAAACCGTGGTGTCGCCGGTTCGATTCCGGCCCTCGCCACTTTCGGACGTCTTTCGCCTCTGGGCCTTCCGCTGCCGAAAGGTGCGGCGCAGCCTTAGCTCTTCGGCAGATAAAAGACGCTGGGCGCCAGTGACGCCCAGCGAAAGGGTTCGGGCCGGTCTACCGCGCCGCGAACTCCTTGGTGCTTCCCACCCTACGCCGGTTGACGCTTGCGGGCAATCATCGACGTGCCGTTTCCCGCCGCAAAGTCCGCAAATTCCGCGAAACCCCGCCCTCCCAGCTCGGCGCGGATGCGCTCCGGCGGCACGTAGATCGGCGTCCCCGCTCCTCCCGAGAACGATAGGAGAACCGCGCCGTTCGGGGCGACGATGCGCGCCAGCTCGTCGAAGAACGGGATCATGTTCGACAGCGCGACGAGATCGAAGCTCCCCTCCGCGTAGGGAAGGCGGGAGGCATCGGCCACGTCGAACCGCACACGGTCGGCGAGCTCCGGCGGCGTCTGGCGCCGCGCCTCCTCGATCATCCCCTGGGCGAGATCGGCGCCGACTACCTCCGCCTCCGGGAAGCGGCGCGCGATGGCGAACGCGCCCATCCCGGTGCCGGTGCCGAGGTCGAGCGCGCGCGCAGGAGGATCGAGCACGGCGAGCCCGGCCTCGTACGGCTCGAGATGCTCGGCGCGGAGCATCTGCTCCCACCGCGGCGCCGCCAGGTCGAATTGCTTCGCGACGAGCGGGCGGAAGACCGGCCACAGACCCGGAAAGCGTGTCACGACCACGGTCACGAACCGTGCGAACCGCCGGCCCGCGGCGATTCGCAGCTCCTCCAGGCGACTCACAGGGCCCGCCGCAGCGTCACTCGATCTCCGGCACGCGCGGAGAGCATCTCGGCGGCGCTCCCCCTGTTGATCGCGATCGCGATGTTCCGGTACGAGTCCTCGTAGAGGAGGATGTCGCCGGGGCGCGCGTCGGCGAACGTCCGCGCCGCGACCGCGTAGTAGCGCTCCCCTTTGCACTCGAGCTCGATGCGCGCACCCGGCGAGACCTCGACTTCGTCCATGTCCTCGCGGTCGAGGTTCAGCTGCACGTTGCCGTAGCGGTCCACGTAGAGGACGGCCGCGCGCGCCTGATCCTCGCCGATCTCCGGCTGGGGGATGTCGAGACGGGCCAGCGTCTCCGCCGCGACCGGCGGCCCGAGCTCGCCGAGCTCGACCCCTCTGGTGAGGTGCGCGGCAGCGGGCGCGAAGAGGTCGCGGCCGTGAAACGTCCGGGACACGGGCTGGAGCGCGTAGTCGGGATTCGCCAGCTCGTGAGCCTCCTCGATCCCCCCGAACCGCTCCACCGCGGGAAGGAGGAGGCCGTTGTCCGGCCCCACGTACAGGCGGCCTTCCGCATCGCGCAGCACAAGCGGCCGCCGCGCCCCGCCGACACCGGGATCGATGACGGCCAGGTGTACGCCGGCGGGCATGTACGGGAGCGTGTTGCGTAGGACGAGCGCGCCCTGGAGGACATGCTGGGGCGGGATCCCGTGCGTGATGTCGATGACCTCGGCCTCTGGTGCGATGAGCTTGATCACACCGTGGCACGTGCCGACGAAGTCGTCCTGGAGTCCGAAATCGGTGAGGAAGGTGATGATCACGGCGCCGGGACAATACGACGAACCGCCTCCATCACGCCGTTCACGTCGTGCGTCTCCGCCTCGGCGCGGACGTCGATGCCAAGCCTCGCCGCCTCCGTCGTCGTCCGGGGGCCGATACAGACGGCGGGAGCAGACGCATCGAGCGCGGCGTAGGCGCGCGCGGCCGAGGCCGAGGCCAGGACGACGAGGTCGACCTGCGGGAAGTCGGCGGGATGAAGCTCCTTCGTCCGATAGAGCGGGACGAAATCGGCATGCAGCTCGTCCACGAGCAGGCGCCGGGCGCCTTCCGCTCCGGCGAAGAGGACCCGCCCCGCGGGCCGCGCCAGCTCCGCCAGCAAACCATCCTGCGTCGAGACCGCGGGCACCAGGTCGGGTGGACGCGGGAGCTCCTCCGCCGTTCCCGCACCGATCGCGGCGATCCGCGCCGGGCTCCCGCGCATCCTCCGCGCCAGCTGGCGTGCGCCGTTCCGGCTGGTCACGATCACCCAGTCGTAGCCCGAGACGTCGACCTCGTCCGGGCCGATGGGCTCGATCTCGACGAGGGGAGCGACGACCACCTCGTGCCCGAGGTCGGCCAGGCGAGCGGCCAGCTCACGGGCGTCCTCACGCGCGCGTGTGACCGCGATCCTCACGAGCGGAGGGCGGCGAGCTCAGCGGCGAGCGCGGCCGGGTCGTCGCCGCTCCGGCGCTCGATCCAGCTGCCGTCGTCGGCAGCGACGAGCGCGGTCAGCTTCTCGCCGTCGTGGTGGGCGGCAACCGGCGCGAGGCAGCCGCCCCCGATGGCGAAGACGCAGGCGCGCTCGGCCTCGACGCGCCGGCGGGTTTCGGAATCGTCGGCGGCGGAGACCAGCTCCTCTTCCCCGAACCGAACTTGCAGCGCCAGCGAGCCCTGCCCGGCCTCGGGAAGCATCTCCTCGGGCGGGAACCGGTACCCGATCTCCTCCGACAGGCCCAGGCGGTCGAGACCGCAGGATGCGAGGACGATCGCATCGAGCCCGCGCTCGCCCCGCTTGCGCAGCCGCGTGTCGATGTTCCCGCGCAACGGCTCGATCGAAAGTGTCGGCTGGAGGGCGAGGAGCTGGGCGCGGCGGCGGACCGAGGCCGTGCCGACGCGCATCGACGGCTGCAGGCGGTCCGCGCCGCACAGGGCGTCGCGCGGATCCTCGCGTTCGAGGTAGGCGCCCACAACCAGCCCCTCGGTGTCGCTGGAGGTCATGTCCTTGGCCGAGTGCACGGCAACGTCGATGCGGCCCTCCAGCAGCGCCTCCTCGATCTCCTTGACGAAGACCCCGCGCGCGCCGATCTCGCCGAACGGCTTCGTTCGGTCGCGGTCGCCCACGGTCGTGATCGGGACGAGCGCGATCTCGACTCCCGAACGGCGAATCCACGCCGCGGCGAGCTCCGCCTGGATGAGCGCGAGCCTACTACCGCGGGAGCCGATTCTGACCAGCATCGTCCTCGAGCCCGAATAGGTCGCGGACGACGTCCGCGTACACACCACCTTCCGCGCCGGCCGCCGCCTCCTTCATGCGCACGGTTGGGAGGTGCAGGAGCTTGCTGACGATCTGCGCCGTGAGCGACTCCACCGCGCGGCGATCCTGCTCGGACAGCCCGCCCAGCCGTGCCCGGGCCAGCTCTCGGGCGCGAATCTCCTCCGCGCGCGCCCGAAGCGACGCAATCGCCGGGACGACCTCGAGCGACGCCTGCCAGGCCCAGAAGCGGCCGGCCTCGTCGGCAACGATCTCCTCGGCGCGCGCGGCCTCCGTTCGCCGGCCGGCGAGGCTCTCGGCCACGACGGCCTGGAGATCGTCGATGTCGTACAGGTAGCACCCGGGCAGCTCGTGGATGCCGGGATCGAGATCGCGCGGGACGGCCAGGTCGATCAGGAAGAGGGGGCGGCCGCGGCGCGCTCCGAGTGTGGCCTCGACGCCGGCCTGCTCGATGACGAAGCCTCCGGCACTCGTCGAGGAGACCACCACGTCGGCCTCGGCGAGCTCGTTTTCCGCGCGCTCGAGCGGGACCGCCCGGGCACCGAACCGTCCGGCCAGCTCCTCGGCCCGCTCCAAGCTCCGGTTCGCGACGGCCGAGATCGAGGCGCCGCGCGAGACGAGGTTGCGGGCGGCCTGCTCGCTCATCTTGCCCGCGCCGACGACGAGGATCTTCCGCCCCTCGAGGTTGCCGAACACCTGCTGGGCCAGCGCCGCCGCGGCCGCGGAGATGGATGCCGGGCTCTCGGAGATGGCGGTCTGGGAACGCACCTTCCGTCCCGCATGCACCGCGTCGCGGAAGAGGCGGTCGAGCAGGGGACCGGTCGCGCCGATCTCGGCTGCCTTCCGCACCTGCCCGAGGATCTCACCCTCGCCGGGAACGAGCGAGTCCAGGCCGGCGGCCACACGGAAGAGATGGAGCGCCGCCGCGTGGTCGTGCAGCCGGTAGAGGGCGGGGAGCTCCTGGAGCACGACGGCAGCGCGCTGCTCGGCGGCGTCCGCGTCCTCCGCTGCCAGGTAGAGCTCCGTCCGGTTGCAGGTCGAGAGACAGACCGCCTCCCACCCGTCCGCCGCGAGCGCGTGTGCGAGGTCGGCTGCCTCCCGCTCACCGAGCGCAACCCGTTCGCGCAGCTCCACGGGCGCCAGCCGATGCGACGTACCGACGAGAACCAGACTCATGAGAAGTGCACCGTCGGGAGGCCGAGTCGAACCGCGATCACGAGCGCGAACCCCACGAGGAGCAAATACGCCGCCTTCCGCCCGTGCCAGCCGGCCTCGTACCGCAAGAGCAGGAAGCCCCCGTAGACGGCCCAGGTCACGATCGTCACCGCCATGAGCGCGTCGAACCCGCCCCCGTGGAGGCCCAGCCGGATCAGGCCGGCGATGATCCCCAGGGTCAACGCGGGCAGCGCGATCGCGATCGTCCGCCCTGCCAGGTTGTCGAGCGTGACGAGAGCGGGAACGCGCACGCGCAGGATCCGCGCCTCGTGCCGCTTCAGGCGCCGATCCTGCCAGAGGTAGAGGGCGGAAAGACCGGCGGCGAGCGTGAAGCCGGCGAATGCGGCCAGTACGAGCCCGACATGCACGACCAGGAAGAGGCTCGAGTAGCCGCTCGTGTGCCCGCTCGTCCCGCCTCCCGCATAGGAGACGGCGAGCAGGACGGTTGCGAGCGGCATGACCGCGAGACCCAGCAACCGGTAGCGGGGGGTGCAACCCCAGATCAGATACGCGCCGACGACCAGCCAGACGAACAGGTTGAGCGAGCCCGCCCACGTGGCCCAGGGGAAGCCGTTCGCGTCGGCCGCCTGCACTCCGAGGAGGGCCGTCTGCGCGAGCCAGCCGAGCCTGACGCCCCAGGTCGCGACGTGTCCGAGCCGGAAGTAGGCGATGGAAGCGAACGCGTAGCCGGCGAGCGCGGCCCAGAAGAACGCTTCAGCCAACCTCGGCCGCCTCGCGCCGGGCCGGCTCGTGCTCCCGCTCCTTTCGCTCGCGCGCCAGCTCGGCCAGCTCGGCGAGCTCCCGCTGCAGCCGTTGGAGCTTGAGCGACATGATCACCAGGTAGACGAGCACCACCGCGAACACGACGAGATACGCCGCGGCGACGTACTTCTCGCCCGAGCTCACTCCAAAGCCTCCCGCAACCGCTTCAACGTCGCGTCCAGCCGCTTACCGGCGAGCTCGAGCCGGTAGAGCGCGGACGCGAGCGCGAGCATCGCCGCCAGCGCCACGCAGAAGGTGAAGAACATCGATCCAGCCATCTGGGGCCCGGCCGAGGTGAACACGACCGGATGGATGAAGTCATTGGCGAGACGAATGGCGAGGAAGCTGATCGGGATCAAGACGACTCCGAAGAGCGCGTAGACCGCCGACACGTTCGCGCGCGCCGGCCCGGGGTCGACGGAAAAGCGCAGCATGAAGTACGCCGAGTAGAAGAGGAACAACACGAGGAAGAGGACGAGCTGCTGAGAGCTCCACGTCCACCACACGCCCCAGGAGGCCCTGGCCCAGATCGAGCCCGTGATCAGCGTGAGGGCGCCGAAGATGACGCCGAGATGGATGGCCACGTAGCTCTGCACGTCGGCCTCTGGCGACCGCTTCCACAGATGCACGAACGCCTTGAGCGCGCCCCATCCGAAGCACGCGTACGCGGTGATGGCGATGGGGACGTGGAAGTAGAAGATCTTCTGCGAGAAGCCTTGGTCGGCGTCTTCGGGCACCCAGAAGAAGATCAGCGCGATCGAGGTGCAGACGAGCGTCGCGGCCAGCACGGCCGTCGCGGGACCGGCGTTATTCCGTAACCACGTACTCAAAGGAAGCCCAGCAAATGATCGCAAAGATGGCGTCGTAGACCGCCAGCAGCCCGAGGTAGCGGCCACCGTCCTCGACCACGCCGGCGCCGACGCCGCCGACCACGATCGGGATGGCGAGCGGAAGAAAGAGGAGCGGCAACAGCAACTCGCGCGCGCGGCTCGCGGCGGCCATGGCGGCGAGCAACGTCCCCACCGCGCAAATGCCGAGGTTGGCCAGCGCAACGCCGGCGACCGTCTTCCACCCGATCCCCGTGAAGAAGATCGCGAAGGCGGGCAGGGCAACGATCTCGGCAAGGACGAGGAAGGCCAGCATCGCGAGCGCCTTGGCCAGCCAGATCGCCGAGCGGTCGCACGGCGCGAGGACAAGCCCATCCAGCAGCCCCTGGTCGCGTTCCGCCGAGAAGGAGCGGACGAGACCCAGGAGCGCGGTGAAGACCAGGGCGACCCAGAGGAGACCGTATGCCGCCAGGTCGGAGCTGTCTGCGGGGAGCGCGAAGTGGAAGACGACGAGCGCCGCCACGACGAACAGGAGCATGGCCGGCACCGTGTCCCGCGCGCGCAGCTCGAGCAGGAGGTCCTTTCGGGCCAGCGTCGCCACGTCCCGGAAGTACCTCATGCGAGCGTCAGGCTCCCAGTCGTGAGCGGCGAGAGCCGCTCAGGGTCGTGTGTGGCGACGAGGAACGTTCGTTCCGGGCGCAGCTCTTCCAGCTCGCGGGCGAGCAGCTCGGTCCCCTCCGCATCGAGCGCGTTGAAGGGCTCGTCCAGGAGGAGAAGCTCCGGCTCGTGCAGGAACGTCCGGCAGAGCGCCAGCCGCTGCAGCATCCCCCGGGAGAACGACCCCGCGCGCTCGTTGCGCACGTTCCACAGGCCGAAGCGCTCGAGCAGCATCCCTGTTCGCTCCCGCCGCTCGGGGACGCGGTAGAGGCGGCCGAACAGCTCGAGGTTCTCGAGCGCCGACAGCTCCCGGTAGACCAGCGGCTCGTGTGCGAGGAAGCCGATCCCGCCGCGATCGATCTCCACCCGCAGCTCACCGCCGGTCGGCGCGAGCAGCCCGGCGCACAACCGCAGAAGCGTCGTCTTGCCCGACCCGTTCGGGCCGGTGACGACGAGGAATCCGCCCTCCTCGAGGTCGAGATCGAGCCGCTCGAGTACGCGTTTCTGCCCAAAGCGCCTGGAAAGGCGGCGTGCCCGGATCACGCGGCCAGTCTAGGCGTGCGGCGCGAGCGGAGCCTCGTCCTACAGGCTGTCCGCGAGCACGAACACGAAGAACGTGACGCTGATCACGCCGTTCACGGTGAAGAAGGCGGCGTCGAGCCTGCGTAGGTCCCCGGGCCGCACGAGCGAGTGCTCGTACAGGAGGAGGGCTGCCACGGCGCCCACCCCGATCCAGTACAGCACGCCGACCGGCAGACCCAGTCCGGTTACGACGAGGAGCGCAACGGTTGCGAGGTGGAGGATCCGTGCTCCCCAGAATGCGCCGTCCACGCCGAACCTCGTCGTGATCGAGTTCAGCCCTTCGCGCCTGTCGACTTCGACGTCGAGCAGGCTGTAGAAGCAGTCGAAGCCGGCGACCCAGGCCGCAACGGCCCCGCCCAGCACCCACGACTGCCACGGCAGCTTCCCGGTGATCGCAACCCACGCTCCGATCGGGGCGAGCCCGTCCACCACGCCGAGCCAGAGATGGGACATCCACGTCCAGCGCTTCAGATAGGGGTACACGATGAATCCGATCACGGGGATCGGCCACAGCCAGCGGACAATCGGGTCGAGCTGGAAGACCGCGACGAGGAAGAGCGCGAGCGAGCCCAGGCAAAACAGCGCGACATGCCACGGCCGGAGGAGGCCGGCCGGAAGCTCGCGTCGTGCGGTGCGAGGGTTGCGCGCGTCGATGCCGGCGTCGATCAGGCGGTTGAGGCCCATGGCGAGCGAGCGAGCGCCGATCATCGCGACCGTGATCCAGACGAGGTCGTGCGCGCTCGGCACACCGTCCACCGCCAGGAAGGCCCCCACATACGCAAACGGCAGCGCGAAGACCGTGTGCTCGATCTTGACCAGCGAGGCGAAGCGGCGCGGGTAGGTGGTGGCGCCCGCGATCACGTCTGGCGATGTGCCGATGGTTCGCCCGCGAGCAGCTCGAGTGCGTGTGCAAGCGCCGGCTGCAGGACGGCAAACCCGTCCCGGCAGCCGCCGGGCGAGCCCGGAAGGTTGACGATCAGGCAACGGCCTCGAACTCCCGCAACGCCGCGGGAGAGGAGCCCGTGCGGCGTCTTCGCGATCGAGTCGGCGCGTAGCGCCTCGGCGATCCCAGGAGCGTCGCGCTCGATCACCTCGCGCGTCGCTTCGGGTGTGACGTCGCGTGGCCCCAGGCCGGTGCCACCTGTGGAGAGGACGAGTCGGGCCTCTTCGGCCAGCTCCGCGAGCGCGTCGGCGATCGCGTCCGCGTCGTCGGCAACGACGCGCCGCTCGACCTCGTAGCCCTCGCCCTGGAGCAGCTCAGCGAGCAGGTCGCCGCTCCGGTCCTCGCGCTCCCCAGCCGACACCCCGTCCGAAACGGTCAGCACGGCGGCGCGGTGGGTGCTGGAAGAACCTCCCTGTTCGTCCCGGCCCCCATCGGTCCGCTTCGCAAACGGGACGCTCACGCGTCCTCCTTCGTCTTCTCCACCAGTCGCACGTCGGTGACGGTCATGTCCTTGTCCACCGCCTTGGCCATGTCGTACACGGTCAGCGCCGCGACCGAAGCGGCGACGAGCGCCTCCATCTCAACCCCTGTCTGCGCCGTCGTCTCGGCCGACGCGGTGATCTCGACACGGTCGTCGCCGAGCTCGAGGCGGACGTCCACGACCGAGAGCGGAAGCGGATGACAGAGCGGGATGAGCTCCGCAGTTCGCTTCGCGGCCATGATTCCGGCCACCTGCGCGGTGGCGAGCGCATCCCCCTTCGGCAGGTCGCGCAGGCGCCTGACGGTCTCCTCCGCCATCGTCACGGCCGCCGCCGCCGTAGCCCGGCGACGCGACACCGGCTTGGAGCCGACGTCGACCATGCGCACGGCTCCGGACTCGTCCACGTGGGAGAGCTCGCTCACGGGCTCGAATCGTACGCCTATCCTCCACTCCGTGGACGAGCCCGAAGTCTCCGTTCTCATCCCTTGCCTGAACGAGGAAGGAGCGATCGAGGGCGTGATCGAGGACGCCTTCGAGGGACTGCGCCGAGCCGGCGTGAGCGGGGAGGTCCTCGTGATCGACAACGGCTCCGAAGACCGGTCGGCCGACGTCGCCTCCGAGGCGGGAGCGACGGTCGTGCACGAGCCACGCCGCGGCTACGGGAGCGCGTATCTCGCCGGCCTCGACGCCGCGCACGGGCGGTACGTGGTCATGGCCGACGGTGACGGCACCTACGACCTGCGCGAGCTGGGCGACTTCGTCGATCGGCTCCGAAATGGAGCCGACCTCGTGCTCGGCTCGCGGCTGAAGGGAGAGATCGAGCCAGGTGCGATGCCGTGGTCGCATCGCTACATCGGCAATCCCATCCTCACCGGCATGCTGCGACTGCTGTTCGGCCGCGTCGTCTCCGACGCGCACTGCGGGCTCCGCGCGCTGAAGCGGAACCGCGCCGAAGAGCTAGGACTGTCCGCGACGGGGATGGAGTTCGCCTCGGAGATGGTGATCAAGGCGGCCAAGCAGGGCATGGAGATCGACGAGATCGAGATCAACTATCGCCCGCGAGTGGGCGAGTCGAAGCTGAACAGCTTTCGGGACGCCTGGCGCCACGTCCGTTTCATGCTCGTCTACAGCCCGACGTTCCTGTTCGCGGTCCCGGGCGGGCTTATGTGCCTGGTGGGGCTGGGAGCGCTGACCTGGCTCGGTGCTGACACATCGTTGCCCGATTCGGCGACAGGATGGGCGATCGGCTCGGCCGTCCTCGCGCTCGTCGGCGCGCAGGTTCTCCAGCTCGGGCTCTTCGCGCGCACGTTCGCCGTCGTCCACCTGCGCGAGCACGACCCAACGCTGGAGAACGCCTGGCGGCGTCTACGGCTGGAGCACGGGCTCGCCGCCGCGGCGATCCTGTTCGTTGTCGGCGCCGGGGTCGCCATCTACTCGTACTTCAACCGCTTCCCGGACCCGCGCCTCGGCCTGCTCGGAATGACGCTCGTGGCGCTCGGCGTCCAGGTCGCGTTCGGCTCTTTCTTCCTCAGCGTCCTCGGACGGACGGCGCCGCGCCACCGCCCGCTGCGACAGTCGGACCGTGAGCTCGACGCGGTCGAGCACCTATAGCGACGGTCGAGCCGACCTACTCGTCAAGGGCGCCGTACGTAGCGTCGACCGAGCGCGAGCAGCCCACGGCGGTGCCGCCAGGCCGCCTGTACCTTGGGGCCGATCCCGCTTCGGTACAGCACGCCGGCGAGGCCGCGGAAACCGTCCAGCACGTCCTCCCCATAGGGATACCACCACGGTACGGGGACGTTCCCGGAATCCCAGTCGGCGAACTTCACCTGCGTGCACTCGTACAAACCGTGAATGGAGTGCGTGCGACCGAAACCGGAGTCCTTGTACCCGCCCCACGGGGCCTGACCGGCGGCGTAGGAGTACTGCAGGTCGTTCGTCCACACCGTGCCAGCATGGAGGAGGGAGGCCACACGCGCCGCCCGCCCACGATCCCGAGTCCACACGCTCGCGCTCAGGCCGAAGGCCGAGTCGTTGGCGCGCAGGACCGCCTCGTGCTCGTTCCCGAACGGCTCCACCGCGACCACCGGTCCAAAGATCTCCTCCCCCATCAGCGCTGCATCGGCGGCGACGCCGGTCAGCACGGTGGGCTCGTAGAACCAGCCCGGGAGGCCGATATTTGGACGCGCTCCTCCCGTCGTCGCGCTCGCCCCTCCGTCCACCGCCTGCGAGACCAGGTGCTCCACCTTCGCTCGGTGCTGCTCCGAGACGAGCGGCCCGAGCTCGGTCTGTAGGTCGCTGCCGCGCCCGATACGGAGCCGCCCGGCCCGCCGGCCGAGCTCCTCCACGAACGGCTGGTAGAGATCGCGCGCGACGTAGATCCGCTCCACGCTCGCGCAGGTCTGGCCGCAATTGGAGAACGAGCCCCAGAGAGCGCCCTCGACGGCGCGATCGAGATCCGCGTCCTCGAACACGAGCATGGCGTCCTTGCCACCGAGCTCGAGCGACACCGGACAGAGGCGCTCGCCGGCGGCGGCCGCGACCTTCGCCCCAGCCAGGCTCGAGCCTGTGAAGAAGACCTTCGCGATGCCGCGCGCGCGCACGAGTCGCTCGCCCGCAGAAGCATCCCCGTGCACGGTGCGGACGAGGCCGCGAGGCGCTCCGGCCTCCTCGAACGCATGCTCGACCCACCCCCCGCTCAGCGGCGCGACCTCGGAGGGCTTGACGATCACCGAGTTCCCCGCGGCCACGGCCGCGATCGTCTGTGTGAACGGGATGCCGAACGGAAAATTCCACGGCGAGATGACGGCGACGGCGCCATACGGCTCGTAGTGGAGCCGGCCTCGCTTGTGGCGGAGGTACGGCTGCGTGAACCGAACGTGCTCGCCGCCGATGATCCGTTCGGCGTTCGCCGCCGTCCAACGAAGCTGCTCGAGAGCGAGAAAGAGCTCCGCCGTGTACGACTCGAGCAGCGGTTTGCCCGTCTCTGCGGTGACGGTGCCCGCGAGCTCGTCCGCCGAGTCGAGCAGGAAGCGGGCGACGCGAACGAGGAGCGCGCGCCGCTCGGCGTGAGCCGATTCGGCCCAACGCCGCTGGACGAGGCGCGACTCGGACACGATCTCGGCGATGGCTTCGGGCGGCGTGACATCGACCGTGCCGACGGGCTCGAGCGTAGCGGGATCGACCGGACGAAGCTCCTTCGCGGCAGCGACGGTCACGTGCGCACCGCCGCCCGCGCGGCCCAGCGATCCAGGTCGTCGAGCTGCGCTCCGATCCAGGCCGTCAGGTCGTGCTCGCGCACGTGGGCGCGGATCGCCTCAATGCGCGCGCGCCGCTCGTCCTCCGACATCTCGAGCGCCTGGTGGATCGCGGCGGCTTGCTCGGAGACGTCGAATGGATTGATCGTCAGCGCCCACCGCCCCAGCTCCTCGTGCGCGCCGGTATTCTCGGACAGGATCAGGACTCCATCCTGCTCGTTCACCAGCGGAGCCTCCTTGGCGACGAGGTTCAGCCCGTCGAAGATCGCGTTGACGAGTAGGACGTCGTACTGCTTGTACGCGGCCACCGACTTGAAGAAGTCATCCTCGACGTGCAGGTCGATCGGGATCCAGCCGTCGGACTGGAAACGGTCGTTGACCGAGCGAGCGGCGCGCTGGATGGCGGCCAGGTACTCGGCGTAGTCGGGGATGTCCTGCCGCGACGGATCGAGCATGGCGAGCATCCCCACGCGCCCGTGCATCTCCGGGTGCGCGTCCAGGTAGGCGTCGAACGCGCGGAAGCCGCGGACGATGTTCTTGCTCAGGTCGGTGCGATCGACGCGAAGAATCAGCTTCTCCGGCCGGCGCGCCTGCAGCTCCACCTCGGCCGCGCGCACCTGGTCAGAAACGGCGAGCTCGTCGAACTCGGCCGGGTCGATGGAGATCGGATGGCTCTGGACGAGGACGCGGCGATCGCCGTAGACGAGCGAGCCTTCCTGCTGGTCGACTTCCACGCCAACGAAGTCGGCGCACGAGCGCACGAAGTTCCGCGACCACCGGCGGGCGTGGAACGAGACGATGTCGTTTCCGAGCAGGCCCTCGTGCACCGCGCGCCGGATCGGCTCCGGCAGGACGCGCCACAGATCTTGCTGCGGCCAGGGAATGTGGATGAAATGGGCGAGCAACGCGTCGGGCGCCTCACGCCGGATGAAGTACGGGGCGAGGTACAGGTGGTAGTCGTGCAGGAAGACGGTCGCGTCCGGCTCGCGGTCGAGTTCGGACAGGATCGCTTCAGCGAACTGCTCGTTCACGCGGACGTAGCCCTCCTCCCACGCGTGGTGCAGCCCCTGGTCGAACACGGGCTCGTACGCGAGGTCCCAGAGGTAGTGCTGGATGAACCACAGCGTCGGATTGGAGACGACGTTGTAGTACCAGTCGTACGCGGCCGGATCGCTGACGACGAAACGGAGCCGGAACGGCGACCCGTCGTGCGCCGTCTCGTCGAAGGCCTCGCCGCCCGCCTCGGCGGAAAGAGCGCGATCCTCCTCCGTCATCGCGCTCGCCACCCAGGTGACGTCGTGCTGCGAGACGAGGCTTCGGAGCGCCGTCACCAGCCCGCCGCCACCGCGCCGTGCCACGCGCCGTCCGTCCTCCAGACGGTAGGAGAGCGGCGCCCGGTTGGACGCGACGATCAGCTTCCTGCGCGATGCCATCAGACCGGCGCGACAGCCGTGGGAATCTCGACGCCGGCCGTGTCGTTGCCGAGCAGCCGGTTGAAGAGCACGAGCCAGTCACGCAGCAGCCGCGGCGTCAGAAAGTTCCGGCGCACGTGTTCCTTGCCCCGTAGCGCACGGTCGCGAGCGCTTCCGGGATCGGCGAGGATCTCCATGCACGCCTCGGCGCACTGGGTGGAGGAGTCGACCAGCCAGCCCGTCAGGCCGTCCTCGATCTGGTCGACAATTCCCCCAACACGGCCGCCGACGGTGGGTCGCGCCTTCCACAGCGCCTCGCTGACGGTCAGCCCGAACCCCTCGCGGATCGACTTCTGCAGCACCGCGGCCGAGTGCACCTGGAAGGCGTTGACCTCGACCGCCCCGATGTTGTTCAGGTTCGAGAGGATGTAGACGTCGGGGTCACCACGTGCGTAGCTGACGGTCTGGTTGTAGAAGTCCCACCCCTCCGGGTCGTCGTGCGCCATCGATCCAACGAGGGCGAGCTGCAGCGCCGGATACTCCTCCTTCACGAGCCGGTACGCGTCGATCACGCCGAGCGGGTCCTTCCAGGGATCGAAACGCGAGACCTGGCTGATCAGCGGGCGCGCGACATCGATTCCGAACTGATCGACGATGTAGCTCGCGTCCTCGGTCGAGAGCGCCATGTTCTTCGGCGCAAGTGGGTCGATCGCCGGCGGCCAGATCGCGGCTGTCGGTAGGACGAGTGCGTTCGGCACGTACTCGCGTCGGTGGAAGACGGTCGCGTCGTAGCGATCGATCGACGGCAGCAGAAAGTTGAGGACTTGCTCGTTCGGCGTCGACAGGTCGATGTGACAGCGCCAGACCCAGCGCGAGTCGGAGTCCGGAAAGGAGTCGCGCATTCCCGCCGGCTGGGGGTCGTGCACGATGATGAAGTCGTATTCGCCTTCAAGCCGCGACGCGTTGATCTCGTTGTAGCGTCGGTAGACCTCCTCTTGTTCCTCCGTCAGCCCCTGCGGATTGCCCTGGAGCGCGTTGTGGATTGTCTTCGTCACCTCGAAGAACTCCTCCGCGCCGTGGATGATGTGCCACTCGGTGTCGAGCCCCGCGTCCTGCATCAAGGGAATGAGCGTGTAGTTGATCTCCGCGACTCCGCCGCCGAACGCCGTGGCGGACAGATGCAGGACGCGCTTTCCCTGGAGCGGCTCGGCCAGGCTGCGGATCTGCTCCATCAGCCCGCGCGTCGCCAGCGTCGCGTAATCGCGAAGGGACTTGTGGCCGACGTTGACCTGCTGGAGCATGGGTGCTCCCGCTAGGCGGCGGCCCCCAGCCGCTTGACGAAGCGGAGGCGGGATCCCTGTCCGTCGCCCGGCTCGATCTCGAGCTCGTCGGCGACCGCGCGGATGATGGCGATCCCGAGCCCGCTCTCGCTCATCCGGTCAGCCTCCGACGCCTCGTCGAGCACGAAGCCTTCCCCCTCGTCGAGCACCTCGATCGAGATGTCCTCCTCACCGAGCTCGTACACGATCTTGACCGTGCCCTCCTTCCCCGCTTCGTACGCATGCCGGACCGAATTCGTACAGGCCTCGGTGAGCGCAAGCTTGAGGTCGTGGAGGGTCTCGTCGGGGATGTCGCGCAGGTGCGATATCCCGGCCAGAGCGAGCCGGCCGAGCGTGATGTACTCCGCCTTGGCGGGGATGGTCAACCGCACGACATGCGCTTCAGTAGTCAACGCCGTGAACGCTATCGAAGCGCTTGGGTTCAGCAGCCGGGGGCTGGCTGGAGGGGCCGCTGCCCGAGCTTGACGACGATCGTCTTGCGGTCGTCTCCCCTCAACACGGTGAACCGCGCCTTTTGGCCCGGCTCGAGTCGCTGGCCGACGAACCGCGCGACGTCGCTCCCGGTCCGGACCGTCCTTCCGTCGATCGAGAGGATCACGTCACCACCCGCTGTCACCTGCGCGCCCTCGAAGCTCTGCTGCGAGGTGCCGGCATGGATGCCGGCGCGGTCGCCGGGACTGTTCGGCTTCACGCAGGTGACGAGAGCTCCGCTCGAGACGGGCACGTCGAGGAAGCGGGCGAGGACGGGGGTCAGGTCGTCCGTCGTGATCCCCACGTACGCGTAGTGCACCTCCCCATGCGAGAGCAGCTCGCGCATCGAGCGCCGGGCCGTGTCGATCGGAACCGCGAAGCCGACTCCCTCCCCGCCGCCGGTGTTGCTCCGGATCTGCGCGTTGATCCCGATCACGCGCCCCCTGCCGTCGAGGAGCGGGCCGCCCGAGTTGCCATGGTTGATGGCCGCGTCTGTTTGGATCGCGTCCGTCAGCTGGAACTCAGAGGTGACTGACGAGATCGAGCGCCTCGTTCCCGACACGACCCCGACCGAGAGCGAGTTCTCGTTTCCGAACGGGCTCCCGATGGCCGCGACGGGCTCGCCGACGACGACATTCGACGAGGTTCCGAGCGGGAGCGGCGTCAGCCGGTGCCCGCCTGGATCGACCTTCACGACGCCCACGTCCGAGAAGAGGTCGTAGCCAACGATCTCCCCGTCGACACGGTCGCCGTTCGAAAACTCGACGTACACCTTGTTCGCCTTCTCGACGGGCTGCGCCGGCGCGGTCGTGATGACGTGAGCGTTTGTCAGCACGTATCCCTGGCGGGAGACGACAAAGCCGGATCCCTGCCCCTGCTCGCCGGTCGGGAACGAGCTGAAGATCGTGACGACGCCCGGCGAGCGCTTGGCGTAGATCGACTCGGGCTCGAAGGACGTCGGGAGCGGGGGCGGCTGAGGCTGCGCGGCAGGTTGGACCTCGGGCGCAGCCTGGGTCCTGATCACGACGGTCTTGTCGGTGCCGCCGATCCAGCCGGTTGCCTTGCCCACTCCGAGGGCGAGGGCGGCTCCGGCCAGTGCGCCCGCGGCGGATGCCAACGCATATGCGGCGATTCTCGGCACGTGCTGAGCGTAGCGATGACGTCAAAGCTCGATCCGCGCCGGAGGCTCCGTCCGGCTCGTTGTCTAATGTGACAACGATGTTCCCCGTGAAAACTTCCCAGCCGGACGCTTGCCGTCCTCCGGAACCTTCCCGTCCTCCGGGGCCGGGAGCGACAACGAGAACACCGTCCGGCCAGGTTTCGAGTCGACTTCGATCGTCCCGCCCATCAGAACCGCTAATTCGCGGGCGATCGCGAGACCGAGCCCGCTCCCCGACGTCCTGCCGCCCTCTCCCCGGTAGAAGCGCTCGAACACCTGCTCGGCGTGCCCCGCTGGGATCCCCGGACCCTCGTCCTCGACCGAGAGGATGGCGCGCCCGTCCTCGTGCTGCACACGCAGGCGCACGGGGGTTCCCGGCGGCGTGTGGACGATCGCGTTCTCCACCAGCAGTCGGCCGATCTGGAGGACACGGTCGGGATCGCCCACGGCCTGGGCGCCGCCGTTTCCGGGAGCGACCTCCAGGGGGTGGTCGTTCGCGAGCGCCACCGGACTGAATTCCTCGGCGACGGCATAGGCGAGCGGCTCCAGCTCGAAGACCTCCTCTTCGACGCGGATCCGGCCCGCGTCGAGGCGGGAGAGGTCGAGCAGATCGGTGGCCAGCCGCGTCAACCGGTCGACCTGCTCGCGCATGGCGGCGAGGAACTCGCGGCGCGTCTCTTCGTCCAGATCCTCGTCGTCCATCAGCTCCAGAAAGCCGCCGAGCGAGAAGAGCGGCGTCCGCAGCTCGTGGGACGCGTTGGCGATGAATTCGCGCCGGGCATCGTCCAGCTGCGCCAGGCGGAGGCGCATGCGGTCGAACACGCGCGCCAGCTCGCCGAGCTCGTCGAGGCTGTGATCGACGACCGGCTCGTCGAAGCGTCCAGAGGAGATGCGCTCGGCTGCCCGCTCGAGCCGCTTGATCCGGCGCGCGAACGCCCACGCGCCGCCGTACCCGATACCAAGGGCAACCAGGAGTCCGACCAGCCCGGCGATCAATAGACGTCGCTGGAGCGCGTGGATCGTCTGGTACTGCGCGCTCAGCTTTGAGCTGAGGAGAATGACGGATCCCGCCGAAAGATTCGCCACGGCGACTTCGGCGTAGCGCTGATTTCCGCGCACGACCGTGCCGTGCTCCATGCCGTTGGTCGCCTGAGCTCGGAGCACGATCGGGTCGTTCTCGAGCTGGTCGCGGTCGGCCCGACATGTGCGGCAAGAATCGTATTTGAGGCTCAGGAAGCGATCGGTGATCACGTCGAAGCCGGCGAACCGTGCATCGGCGCTCGCGGCGGCTTCGTCCACGAAATCACCAGGCACATTCGCTTGCTGATACCGCCGCGCGAGACCGGGAGCCGCCTTCTCGAGCTCGTTGAACCTACTGTCCACAAGCCGCTGCTCGAGTGACGGGACGACCATGAAATAGACGATCAGCAGGGCGCCTACGACCACGAGCGAGAGCGCGATCGAGAGCACCGCCCCGACGCTGCGGAAAGGGTTCATCGCTCGCGGAAGCGGTACCCGACGCCGCGCACCGTCTGAATGAACTTGGGATCGCGCGAATCGGCCTCGAGCTTCTCCCGCAGGTGGCGAATGTGGACGTCGATCGTCCTCGGATCGCGGTAACTAGCATCCCCCCAGAGCTGCTCGAGCAGCATGTGTCGGCTGAACACGCGCCCCGGCCGCGCCATCATCATCCGCAGGATCTCGAACTCGACGTACGTGAGCTGGATCGGCTCACCGTCGACCTCGACCGTACGCCTCCCGAGATCGACGACCAGGCCGTCTGCTGCGATCGTCTCGGTGTCCACGTTCGTGGACGGCGTCACCGCCGCACGCCGGAGCAGCGCCCGCACGCGACTCCGGAACTCCCGAATCGAGAACGGCTTTGTGATGTAGTCGTCCGCGCCGAGCTCGAGGCCCAACACCTTGTCGAGCTCGTCGTCGCGAGCGGTGAGCATGATGATCGGCACCTGGCTGGTCGCGCGCAGCCGCTTGCACACCTCGAGCCCGTCGAGCTTGGGAAGCATGATGTCCAGGACGACGAGGTCGACACGCTCCCGCGCGAACTGCTCGAGAGCCTCCTCGCCGTCCCGCGCGGGGACAACGCGATACCCGTCGCGTTCCAGTGGATAGGTGAGGAGCTTTTGAACGGCGTCCTCGTCGTCGACGAGGAGAATGGTCGCAGAGTCGGGCATCAGCTGCCGGCGCGCGGACGTCTCGCTTCCCACTTACTATAGCCGCGGCATGGCGTCGCCCCCGCCCCGACCCGTGCGGCGACGCCCGCGTCGCGGTTCCCTCGAGCGGCCCATCAGTGCCCGCTCGTACCGCGGAACGTGGTTGCTCGTCGCCATACCCCTGTTGATCGCCGCGTTCGCCGTGAAGAAGGCGCCGACCCTGCCTCCGCCGAACCTGCCGCCCGCCTTCGACACGACTGCGGCACTGGATCTGACCGACGAGCTGGCGGGCTCGATTCCGAACCGCAAGCCAGGCACGCCGGGCGCACGTAGAGCGGCCGGCTGGGTGGCGTCGAAGTTCGAGCTCGAGGGCTTCACCGCGACACGGGACAGGTTCACCGTTGACATCCCCGGGATGGGCCCCACCAAGCTCGAGAACGTCGTCGCGATCGCGCCTGGACGCTCTCCGCAGGCGATCGTGCTCATGGCCCATCGCGACAACACGGGTGTCGGCCCGGGCGCGAACGACAACGCCTCGGGAACCGGTGCCATGCTCGAGCTCGCGCGTATGTATGCGAGCCTGGGAGTGAGCTCCGGCTCCACGCCCGGCTCACGGCCCGCGCACAACGTCATCTTCGTCTCCACCGACGGCGGCGCCTACGGGGCGCTCGGTGCGTACCGCTTCGCCACGCATTCGCCGTACCGTCACCGCGTCCTGGCCGTCGTCGATGTTGACGCGATCGCGGGCAAAGGCACCCCCGCCGTTCAGTTCGCGGGCGACGCGCCCCGCTCGCCGCCGGCGACGCTCGTACAGACGGCGGCCACGCGCCTGAAAGAGCAGGGCCCGGGGGAGCCGCGTCATCCTGGCGCCTTCGGTCAGATCATCGACCTGGGCTTTCCCTTCAATCTGTACGAGCAGGCACCGCTGGTCGGGCGCGGGATCTCGGCCGTGACGCTCACGACGGCCGGCAACCGGCCGTCCTCATCCGTCTTGGACACGCCTGACCGCCTCAACGTCCGCCGGCTCGGCCAGATGGGCCGCGCGACGCAGCTGCTGCTCGGGTCGCTCGACCAGGGGCTGGAGCTGACCGCAGGATCGTCGAGCTACGTCTTCCTCGGCTCGCGTTTCCTGCCGGGATGGGCCCTCCAGCTGGTGCTGATCGCGATGCTCGTCCCGTTCCTGACCGCCACGGTCGATCTTTTCGCGTATTGCCGCCGGCGTCGGATCCGTTTGATCGGCTCGATTCGGAGCTATGTGCGACGGCTCGGATTCTGGGCCTGGGTCGGGTTGGCCTTCCTCTTCCTGACGCTCGTCGGAGCCTGGCCGCGAGGGGTCGCGCTGCCGCCCAACCTCAGCACCACCGCCGCGGGCAAATGGCCAGCGGTGGGGCTCGTCGGACTCCTCCTGCTCGCAAGCGTAGGCTGGCTGATCAGCAGGGAGCGGCTACTCCCCCGACGGCCGGTGCGAACCGAAGAACGGCTGGCGGGCTACACGGGCGCGCTGCTCGCGCTCGCCGTCCTTTCTCTTCTCACCGCCGCGTCGAACCCGTTCGCGCTGATCTTCATCCTTCCCTCGCTTCACACCTGGCTCTGGCTTCCGCAGGTGCGCGACCGGGGCCCGTGGGTTCGTCTGGCGCTGCTCGCGGCCGGCTTCGTCGGGCCATTTCTCCTGATCGGCTCGATGGCGTGGCGCTTCGGGCTGGGATTGGACGCACCGTGGTACCTCATGGAGCTGACTGCGATCGGCTACGTGCCGCTTCCGGCTGTCGCCATCTTCCTCGCCTGGCTGGCCGTCGGCGGGCAGCTGATCGCCCTCGAGGTGTACCGCTACGCGCCCTACCCCACCGCAGCGGAACGTGCGGGACACGGGCCGCTACGGGCCGGAGCCCGCCGGCTGACGGACAAACGGCAGCGCGAGTACCCCGAGGACGAGCTCGCAGTGCGACGCGCCGCGCGCGGGGGGCGCTGACACCACTTCAGCCGAGCGGGAGAAAACGGACGTCCGACCCCGCGACCTGGTCGCCTTTTCCACGTGGAATGTGCACGAGCACGTCCGCACCGGCCGCCCGCGCGATCATGTGCGACTCCTGACCACTCAGCGGCGCGAGCAGGGGTAAGCCCTCGCCGACCTGGCGATTTCCACGGAGAAACTGATCGCGATCGGCGTCTCGACGCACTGGCTTCGCGAGCGTGCCGGTGTCGAACCTCGGACCAGGCTCCGCGGCGCCCTGGAGCGCCAGGACGGCAGGGCGGACGAAGAGCTCAAAGCTCACCAGAGACGACACGGGGTTCCCAGGCAGCCCGAATACGAGCGTTTTGTCACGCACTCCGAAGGTCAGCGGCTTTCCGGGCTTGACGGCGACGCCCCAGAAGACCTCACGCACCCCTAGCTCCGCTTCGATGCGGCGAACGAGGTCATGCGGACCCACCGAGACACCCCCGGACGTCACGAGCACATCGGCCTCCAGCGCGCGCTCCAGCGCGCGGCGGTGCGCATCCTCGTCGTCCGCCACAGTAGGCAGAACCTGGACCGTCGCTCCCGCGGAGGCGAGCTGGGCCGCGAGCATCTGGCCGTTCGCCTCGTAGACCTCTCCGGGCCCGAGCGGCTCCCCAGGCGCGCGAAGCTCGGTTCCCGTGATCAGGACGGAGGCGCGCGGCCGCGCGGCCGCCGCCACGCGAGCGAGCCCCGCCGCCGCCAGCCCGCCGATCTGCGCGGCGGACAGACGCACGCCTACCCGAGCCACCTCCTCGCCGGAGCGAATGTCGCCGCCGCGAGGGCGGATGTTGGCACCTTCGGCAACGGCCGCAGGTATCTCCACGCTGTTGTCATGATCGACAACATACTCGATGGGGATGACGGCATCCGCCCCTTCCGGGACGACCCCGCCCGTCGCGATCCCCATCGCCTCACCCCGCCCAAGACCACGCTCCGCCGGACGGCCGGCTGCGATTCGAAAGACGATGGGGAGCGTCCCAGGCGTGTCCGCCGAACGAACGGCGAATCCGTCCATGGCCGAGCTCGCGAAGGGCGGCAGGTCGACCTGCGCCGCGGCGTCCTCCGCGAGAAACCGTCCACGGGCCTCTCCGAGCGAAACGTCCTCGGCCGGGAGAGCGCGCACCTCGGCGAGGATCCGCTTCAGCGCTTCGTCGTTCGAGAGCAGTCGAGCCATCAGCGCCGCATAAGCTACTGCCGTGACAGCCGCCGGAGAGCCGCTCGGGCCCGGATCCATCTCCGTCGTCGTACCCGTGCACGACGAGGAACGAAGCGTCGCGCTGGTCTTCGAGGAGCTCCAGTCGACACTGCAACCGCTCGACCGCCCCTGGGAGGTCATCTTCGTCGACGACGGCTCGACCGACGGCTCGTTCGCAGCCCTCACACGCCTGCACGCCCAGAACGACAAGGTGAGCGTGGTCAGGATGCGCCGGAACTTCGGCAAAGCCGCGGCCCTGCAGGCGGGCTTCATCCAGGCGCGCGGCGAGGTCGTGGTCACGATCGACGGCGACCTCCAGGACGACCCCGCAGAGATTCCACGGCTGCTGGCCAAGCTGGAGGAGGGCTTCGACCTCGTGTCGGGATGGAAGACGAAGCGGCAGGACTCCTGGCGGCGCCGCACGCTCTCGAAGATCTTCAACTTCACGGCCGGGCGGATGTCCGGCCTAAGGCTCCACGACATGAACTGTGGCCTCAAGGCCTACCGAACCGAGGTCGTGAGCGGGCTGCGACTCTACGGTGAGCTGCACCGCTTCATCCCCGTGCTCGCGCACTACCGCGGCTATCGCATCGCCGAGCTGCCGGTCAACCATCGACCCCGCAGCCACGGCCGCTCGCGTTACGGCATCGAGCGCTACCTGCGGGGGTTCTTCGACCTGCTCTCGGTCTCGTTCCTGGGCCGGTACGGGCACCGGCCGCTTCACTTGTTCGGCGGCCTCGGTCTGCTCCTCGGCCTCACCGGGCTGGGCATCCTCATCTACCTGACGGGTCTGAAGATCGCCGGAAGCGCGATCGGGCAGCGGCCGCTCCTGATCCTCGGGGTCCTGCTGGTGGTCGTCGGAATCCAGCTCTTCTCGCTCGGGCTCCTGAGCGAGATGATCATCAGCCACCACGAGGAGCGCGCCGACGAGCGCGGGCGGCTCGAGCTTCGGGTCGAGGAGATCCTGCAGTAGCTCCTCCACCCAGCGTCCTCTACTTCGGGACGTACGAGCGCACGTATCCGCGAAACGCCCAGGTGATCTCGTGCCTCCGCGGCGCGGGACTGGACGTCATCGAGCGCCACGAGCCTGTGTGGGAAGGCGAGGAGCACAAGTGGAAAGCTGGAATCCGCGCCGCCCTGCGACTGGGGGCTGCGGAGGCCAAGCTCTTTAACCGAGTGGACGAGGATTTCGACGTCGTCCTCGTCGGCTACCCGGGCCAATTCGACCTGCCGGCGGCGCGGAGAGTCGCTCGCGGGAGACCGCTCGTCTTCAACCCACTGGTCTCCCTGTGGGATACGTGGGTCGCCGATCGCGGGCGCTTCGCTCGGGGCAGCGTGGCCGCAAGAACGCTCGCGCGCATCGACGGCGCCGCCTTCAGGGGGGCGGATCGCGTCGTCGCGGACACTCACGAGCATGCGGCCTTCTTCGCTCAGATCTTCGGCCTGCCGAGTAGCCACTTCGCAGTCTGCCAGGTGGGTGCGGAGGAACGCGTCTTCCATCCGCCGTGGGAGCCCACCGACGACTTCCTGTTCGTCGGCAAGCTGATCCCGCTCCACGGGCTCGACACCATTCTCGCCGCGGCCAGACTCGTCCCCGACATCGGGATCACCGTGGCCGGCGGTGGGCAGCTCGAGTCGCTCCTGGAGACCCGGCCCGAGAACGTGCACTGGATCCCGTGGATCGACTACGACCGCCTCGGCGATGCCTACAGACGCAGCCGCTGTGCTCTCGGCATCTTCGGTATGTCCGCAAAGGCGGCCCGCGTCATTCCCAACAAGGTGTTCCAGGCGATCGCCTGCGGGACGCCCGTGATCACGGCGGACACGCCCGCGGCCCGCGAGCTGCTTGCCGACGGCGAGAGCGCCCTCCTCGTCCCGCCCGGCGACCCAGAAGCGCTCGCCGAAGCGCTGCGTCGAGCCGCAGGCGACCAGGAGCTGCTCGCACGAGTGGCCGACGGCGGGGTCCGGGCCTACCACGAGCATGCAAGCGAGGAGGTGCTGGGTCGCCGATGGCGGTCGCTGCTCGAAGAACTCGCGTAACGCTGAGACTCCCCTCGCCCAAAACCCTCGTCTGGGTCGCGATGGCGGCATTCGCTGCCGAGTTCATCTCGCTCTCGCTCCTCCGGCACCGGGCGTACAACACGGGACGGTTCGACCTCGGGAACATCGTGCAGGCGATCTGGACGACCACGCAAGGCGACTTCCTCCAGCAGACGAACCTGCACGGCGAGCAGATCTCGCGCCTGGGATCGCACTTCGAGCCGATCCTGGCCGTGTTCGCGCCGCTGTGGATGATCTGGCCGAGCCCGGACATGTTGCTGACCGTCCAGGCGATCGCGCTCGCCCTGGGCGCGCTCCCGGTCTTCTGGCTCGCACGCAAGCACCTGCGCTCCGAGCGGGTCGCGCTCGGGCTCGCCCTCGTTTACCTCATCTACCCGCCGCTCCAGTGGCTCGCACTCGACGAGTTCCACCCAGGTGCGCTCGCGTGCCCGCTGCTCCTGTACGCGTTCTGGTATCTCGACGAGGACCGCCTCGTTGCGTTCGCGATCTTCGCCGTCCTCGCGTGTATGACCCGCGAGGAGATGCCGCTCGTCGTGGCCGGGATGGGAGTGTGGTACGCAGTCACGCGAAGGAAGTGGGCCTTCGGACTCGGAGTGGCAGCCGCGGGACTCGCGCTGACCGCCGTGATCGTCACCTTCGTGACGCCTCACTTTCGGCACGGAGCGCCCCTGAGCTTCTACGGGCGGTACAAGGACATCGGCGGCTCGCCCTCGGAGGCGGTGCGGATGATCTTCGCGCACCCGCTCCACGTTCTTCAGATCGCGTTCGACCACCGCGGGATCCGCTACCTCTTCGACCTGCTCGTACCGCTGGCGGGAATCTGCCTGCTCGCGCCCCTCGCGCTGATCCCGGCGGCTCCGCTGCTCGCGATCAACCTGCTCTCGAGCGCCTTCGGCCAGACCTCGATCCACTTCCACTACACGGCCGGCGAGATTCCGAGCCTCATCGCCGCTACCGTCTTCGGCGCGGCCTGGTTGGCACGCCGGGGAGCCCGCGTGGCGCTCGCGATCACGATGGTCATCCTCATCGAGGTGCTGATCAGCAACTACGCCCTCGGGCCGCTTCCGATGTGGCGCCACTTACCCGGCGGGGAGAAGCTGGGCGCCGACCGCTCCGACGTCGCCGCGCACGACCATTTCGCCGACGAGGCGCTCGCGTTGATCCCTGGGAACGCTGTGGTAAGCGCGACCAACAATTTTGGCGCGCACCTCTCGGCACGTCCGCGTTTTCTCAGCTTCCCGGCGCTCGACGATGCGACGTGGGTCGCGTACGACGGCAAGCATCCGAGCTTCGCCGACCGCCTGGTGACGGGGGAGCAGGCCCGAAACCAGCTCCTCCTGCTGAAACACTCGCCGGAGTGGAAGCGCGTGTTCGCTCGCGACCGGATCTACGTGTTCAAACGTAAGTCGCAGTCCTAGAGCGGAATCGTCTGGCGGAGCATGTAAGCGCACAGGACGAGCGCGAGTCCCTGCGCGGTGCGATCCTCTTCGGCCGCTGCGAGCGGGACGACCCAGACCGCGTACCACGGGACGAGATACGGCGTGGCCAGGAGCAGGAATCCCGCTGCCAGCGCAAGACGCGCGCGCCCTCGCCACGCCTCTCGTAGGAGCCAGAGATAGGCGAGGGCGAAGGCCGCGGCGACGAGTGCGAAGGAGAGCCATTCGGGCAGGCCGATCTCCTCGAGCCGATGCGGGATGGCGAAGCTCGTCTCCAGATTCGCATTGCGCACGAGCGGGCCCAGCGCGCCGAGCCAGTGCCAGCCGTAGCGCCACGTGGCGATGCCGACGAGCACCACCGCGGCGACTGCGAAGCCGAGGTGCCCGACCTTGCGCCGGTTCGTGTGGGCCTCCAACGCGCGCAGCGGCAGGAAGACGAGCGGGATCCACTTGATCAGGACCGCGGCCACCCAGGACACGCCTGCGAGCTGCCGCCGCCCCGTCGCGCCCAGCGCGAGCGCTCCGACAACGAGCCCGGCCATCCACACGTCGTTATGCGCTCCCCCCGCGAAGTGCACGGCGAGCAGTGGGTTCCAGCCGACGAATGCACACGCGAAGGCACGGCTGCCGCGTGCGACGTAGGCGGCCAGGGCCGCGGCCGCAAGCACAGCGACGGCGGCGAGCGTCTTGTACGTCCAGGCCGCGGCGTCAGCCGAGTCACCGGTTGCGAGAGCGAGCGGCTCCGACGCGAGGGTGAAGACCGGCCCGTATACCGACGTCGTGTCCACCCATTTCTCGCCGACGTACGGAAAGGCCGGGTCGAGCGGGAAGTCCGATGGGGTCTGCACGTACGGGTTGCCGCCGTGGACGGCCGCAATCCTCCCGTAGTCCCAGTACGTCCAGGCGTCGGTCGAGAGCAGGAGCGGCGCGCCGAGCGGCGCGAGCTGAATCGCCGCCGCCAGAGCCCCCGCGACGACGAGTCGCAGCCCGAAGCGGCGGATCAGGTAGACGCCGCCGACGTAGCTGGCGAAGGCTCCGATCAGGCAGCCGAGAAAGATCCACGACCAGGTTGCGCTGCCCTGAACGGCGCCACCCTTTTGCGCAGCGATCCTGGAGTCGTCCGGCCACGCGACGGCGGCACACACCGCGACGAGGGTGAGGGTGAGTGCTCCCGCGGCGACGGCAGCGCGGTTCAGTGCGCCGCCCGGTGGGCGCAGTGATGCTCCGGCGAGCGAAAACCGCGCCGGGCAAGGTCGCTGCCGGCGTAGGCTCGACGGAGCCGGCCAAAGAGCCGAGGCGGTGGCTTGGCCACCGCCGAGGCGTCAAGCGCAGCGTTCGTATGCGGAGCACTATGGGCGCAACCGAGAACGCCGCCCGGCGCGCTTTTGCAGCCGCCTGAGCGCGCTGAGTCCGCCGGGCGTCGCACCTACGGTGCTTTGGGTGGCGGGGGTGGCGGTGGAGGCGGTGGAGGCGGCGGCGGCACGACCGGCGGTGGAGGTGGCGGAGGCGGTGGAGGCGGCGGTGGAGGCGGCGGTGGAGGCGGCGTGGCCGCGGGCGGAGGCGGTGGAGGCGGAGCGGGCCTCTCCGGCTTCGGCTGGGGCGTCGCGGTCGGCGTCGGCGGGGGCGGCGGTGGCGGCGTGAGTGCGTAGGGCCCGCGCGTGAACGACTTCCACACCGGCGTCGTCTGCGGCGCAGGGAAACCGACTGCGGGCGTATTCCCGATCGCCGACTCCATGAACAGCTTCCAGATCTGCGTCGGATAGGTCGGGCCGGACACCGTTATCCCGTGCACGTCCAGCATCGGGATCTCGCCGCCGGCATAGCCGATCCACACGGAGGTGGCAAGCGTCGGCGTGTAGCCGCAGAACCAGGCGTCCGCGTTGTTCTCGGTCGTCCCGGTCTTGCCGGCGGACGGCCGGCCGAAGTACGCCCCGACGCCGGTGCCGCTCGTCATGTTCTCGCCGAGGATCCTGGTCACCTCCGCCGCGACGCCGTCGGAGATGACGCGCGTCCGATCCGGCCTGCCCCAGCCGGCGTCGCTCTCGCCGTTCGGCAGGACCACGCGCCGGATCGCCATCGGCTTGGAGTAGATCCCTCCCGCGGCCAGGGTCGCGTAGGCGGACGCCATCTCGAGCGGAGAGACCGCGATCGAGCCTAGCCCGATCGACGGCAGCGCCGGAAGCGGCGTCCGCACGCCGAGCTTATGGGCCATCGCCGCGACGTTCTTCGCGCCGACCTGCAGGGTCAGCTGGGCGTAGACCGTGTTGTCCGAGCGAAGGGTCGCGCTCTCGACGGTGATGTCGCCGCTGTAGCTGTGGTCGTAGGTCGAGACGTCCCAGGCCGGGATCGACGGTTTCGGCTGGTAGAAGAAGGGGGCCGAGACGAAAGTCGCCTCGGTGGGGTTGATCCCCTGCGACACCGCGGTCGTCAGCACGAACGTCTTGAACGTCGAGCCGGCCTGGCGGCGCGCCTGCGCGGCGAGGTTGAACTCGTTCTTCCTCCGACCCGGAATGACGCCGGTCATCGCCCTGATCGCTCCAGTGGCCGGGTCGATCGCCACGAGCGCGGAGGCGGGGTCGGTGCGGTCGTAGAGCGTGTCCCGGATGGACTTCACGGCCGCGCGCTGGTAGCGGGGGACGATCGTCGTGTAGACCTTCAGCCCGCCCGAGCGAACGGTGTTCGCGCCGTACTCGTCGATCAGCTGATCGCGGACAAAGCTGAAGAAGTACGGCTCGCGGATGCGCGTGTACAGCTCACCCGGCTTGAGCCGTAGGCTCTGGCTCGCCGCCCAGTCGAACTGGCGCTCGTTGATGTCGCCGTTGTCGAGCATCGCGCGCAAGACCTCGTTGCGCCGCACGAGCGCCACGCGCGGCCGGAAGAACGGGTCGTACGAGCTCGGCGCCTGCGGCAGCCCGGCGAGCAGGGCCGCCTGCGCCAGGTTGAGGTTCCTGACGTGCCGGGAGTAGTAGGTCTCCGCCGCCGCCTCCACGCCGTACGCGTGATTGCCGTAGTAGACCTGGTTCATGTACGTCTTGAGGATCCGCTGTTTCGTCCACGCGTCGCCCAGCTTCATCGCCAGGCAGACCTCCTTCAGCTTGCGGCCGAAGGTGCGGTTGTGCCCGATGTAGAGGTTGCGGACGAGCTGCTGCGTGATGGTCGAGCCGCCCTCCACGATCCGCCATTCCTTGAGGTCGCGCCAGGCGGCGCGCGCGATGCCCTCGTAGTCGATGCCGCCGTGGTGCCAGAACCGCCGGTCCTCGATCGCCACCGTCGCCTTCCGCACCCATGGCGAGACATGCTTGAACTCGACCGGCTGGCGGTTGCGCTCGGCCGGAATCGACCCGAGCAGTGTCCCGTCTGCCGCATAGACGAAGGAGTTCTGCCCGATCCGTACGGGCCGGAGGGAGTCGAGGCTGCAGGTCTGCTTGAACACTTGCACGCTCCCGAATCCGACAGCGGCGATCAGGAAGGCGAGGACGATCGGGATCGAGACGATCAGCGGGACGGCGCGCTTCTTCTTGGACGTGCGCCGCCTGTAGCCGGTCCGCCGGCGCGGCGGCGGCCGGCTCTCCGGCCGGCGTGGACCACGAGGAGGATTCACGCCAGCATCCCCGCCTCGCGCAGCACCCTGTGCGCCCGCAGACGCAGGTCGCTCTCCAGCTCGCGCGCGTGGTGCTCGTCGGGCGCCCGGGCACGCAACGCGATCGTCGCCTTGTCCGTGAGATCGGCGATCTCGACGTCGCCGTCGCGCTCATCCGTCACCTGCTCGCGTAGCACCCCGACGACCGCGTCGAGATCTTGAGTGAGCGGAACCTGCACGGTGACCTCCGCGATCGTCTCGCTATCGACGATCGTCGTGTTGCGGATGGTATCCGAGGCGAGATGCTCGTTCGGGATGACCAGGCGCGAGTTGTCGCCGGCGCGCACGAAGGTGTAAGTGAGGCCGATCTCCTCCACCGTGCCGCTGGTCTCGCCGATGACGACCTCGTCGCCGAGCCGGACGGGCTGCGTGAAGGCGATCAGGATCCCGGCGATGAAGTTGCCGAGGGTCGTCCGCGCGGCGAGCCCGATGACGAGGCCGACAACGGCCGACGAAGCGAGCAGACCGCCCGCAATCGCGCGCACCTGCGGGATAACCAGGAGCGCCGAGAAAACGCCCACAGCCACGATCCCGATCGTGACGGTCCGGCGCAGGATGCGGTAACGCGTCTCGGCGGCGGGATCGAGCTCCCGGCGGACGATCGCAAGGTCGATCAGCTTCGCGACCACGGCCGTCGCCGCCAGAACAGCGATGACGATGACACTCCGCTCCCAGAACGGCATGGCGCCCTATTCGACGGGCGAACGCGCGCTCCTAAAGCGGCTTGCGCCCGGCGAAGCCCTCTTCCAGCCCGTGCCAGTGGCCGATGTCGTCCTCGCCGAGCTTCCAGCAGAGCAACACGTCCTCGCCCTCGCGCTTGGCGAGGAAGTCCACCAGTCCCTCGCCCACGTCCTTCACGACTCCGCCGAGCTCCTGGATGCCTTCCACACAGCGCGCGATACCGGCCGCCTCGCGCTCGACCGCTTCCTGGGCCTCCGCCAGTTCCGCCGGTTGGATACCGCCGCCGTTCCCCCCGATTCGCTCGAGATAAGCGCCTAGCCGTACCTGCATCTGCTCGAGGGCAGCCCGATGCGCGACCATCCGCTCGGCCAGCACCCGTACCGCGGGGAGGAGCTCGTTGGCCTCCTCGCGAGTGAAGTACCGCCCCTGCTCCACCGTGTGACAGTACTTAGGATTGGCGCGTGGGCGCGGTCGAACGCCGTACGGGGCTCGGCGCTGCGGCGGCGATCGCGGTCGCGGCTCTTCTGCTGCTGACCGGATGCGGCCAGCGATCGGAGCCGACCGGAGCCAAGGTCGACCTCTACCCGGTCACGGTCCAGCAGCCGTCGAGCTCATCGATCGTCCTCGAGCACGAGCCACGCTCGGTGGTAGCCCTCACTCCGCAGGCGGCAACGCTCCTCAGTTCGATCCTCGGCCGGACGGTCACATCACAGCCCTCGCCCGGCAAGGCCGAGCTGGTCGTGATCACGCCCGAGAGCCTGAGCAAGCGAACGCGGCGCGTCTACGTCGCGCCGGATGAGTCGATCTCGGACGTCGAGCGTGCCCTGACGGAGCTGGGATTGCTCCTCGACCGCCCGATTCGCGCGAGGCAACTCGTGGCCCAGGTGGAGAAGAAGAGGAGGTTCGTCCGCCGGCGCGTGCGCGGTGTCAAACCTGTCACTGTTTTCGTCGACACAGGCTTCTACACCACGGTCTCGAACGACACGCTGCTCGGCGACCTCATCGACGAGGGAGGTGGGAAGAACATCGCCGGCCGCGCACCCCAACCCGGGCCGTTTCCCGTGCGCACGCTCATCAAGCTGGATCCGGACTACTACCTCGCCACGGCGGACAGTGGGACGAAGCTCGCCGACCTGAAGCGCAACCCACGCCTGCGCCAGCTGAAGGCCGTCAAGGAAGGACACTTCGCCATCCTCGCCTCGAAGGTCCTGGAGCCGGGGGCTCAGGTGGGCGACGAACTGCTGGCGATCGCGCGGTATCTCCATCCGGATGCGTTTCGCTGATCTCGATGCGGTCACGATCGACGCGTTCGGGACCCTCGTCGAGCTGATCGATCCGGTGCCCGCCCTCGCAGTGGCGCTGGCAGAGAGCGGAGTCGAGCGAGCGTCAGACGAAATTCGGGAAGCGGTGCAGGCGGAATCGCGCTACTACAGGGCGCACCTGGCCGAAGGCCGCGACCCCGAGTCCCTCGAGCGGCTGCGCGTTCGCTCCACGGGAGTCTTCCTCGATGCGCTCGGCGCCGACTTGGCGGCCGAGACGTTCATGCCGGAGTTCATCTCCTCGCTCCGCTTTCGGCCGCTCGAGGGTGTCGAGCCCGCTCTCTACGCTCTGCGCGGCCGCGGGCTCACGCTCGCGGTGGTCGCGAACTGGGACATCAGCCTGATCGAGCACCTCGACAGGCTCCGCCTGAGACACTTCTTCTCCGTCGTCGAGCCGCTGGCCGACAAGCCATCGGGAACCGGTCTGCTGCGGACCTTGGAGACCCTCCGCGTCGCCCCGAGCCGCACGCTGCACGTCGGCGACGAGCCGGGCGACGAGAGCGCGGCCGCGGCCGCGGGAGTCCACTACCTCCCCGCCCCGCTCACGACCGCACTGGATGAGCTCCGATGAACGATCGCGGGAAGCTCTACGGCTGGCTCACCTTCGTCGCCGTCTTCGCCGCGCTCAACTACAGCACGCGCTTCCTCCCGAGCAAACCGAACCGGAACATCCTCTATACCTGGGACGCGGCCGTCCTCGGTCTCGTGCAGATGGGGATCATCCTCGCCATCGTCCTGGCCATCGCGCGCGATCGGCCCAAGGAGGAGTACCTGGGCCTGCGCAGGCCGAGCTCATGGGGTCTGGCCGCCGGGCTCGCCGTACTGGTCCTGGTCGGAGTGTTCGTCCTGAGCGGCATTCTCGCTCCGATCCTGAACCCGGGCGACGAGCAGGGCCTCGTGCCCAAGACGTGGCATCCCGACCGCGCGGCGGCGTTCGTGGCCAACTTCATCGTCGTCGCGATCCTCGCGCCGGTGGTCGAAGAGCTCACGTTTCGCGGGCTCGGCTACCGCCTGCTGGAGCCGTTCGGCCGCTGGACGGCCATCCTTCTCGTCGGCCTCCTTTTCGCGCTCGCGCACGGCCTCGTCGAGGCCCTGCCGATCCTGGCCGCGTTTGGCTCCGGACTCGCCTACATTCGTATGCGGACCGGAAGCGTCTACCCGGGAATGATCGTGCACGCGGCGTTCAACAGCCTGGTCTTGATTGTCGCAGTCGCAACGTAGAGGATCTGCCGTGTGGAAGCCGAACGTCCCAATCCCATGCGCAAGATCGTGCTCATCAGCGCCATCGCGCTGGCGGTGTGGGCCAAGTCGGCGTACGCCGCGCCCAACTCACTGACCGCCGCCGCCCTTCCGGCCTCCGGTGCGGCACCGCTCGCGGTCACGTTCAGCGCGGGGGGCGACGGTGTGGCCTTCCACTGGCAGTTCGGCGACGGCACCGAGGGCGACGGTGCGACGGTCCAGCACGTCTACCAAACGGCTGGCCACTACACCGCGACCGTCACCGGGACTGGGTTCGGCGGCGGCACGACCGGACAGGCGTCGGTTGTGGTCACTGCGTATGCGCTCTCACTGCACGCGTCCAGCCCCGTGCGGACGGGGCGAGTTGGGGTCTTCGAGGGTGCGCTCGTTCCGGCCGAGGCCGGCGCCCCGATCGTGCTGCGGTGGAACGGCAAGGCGGTCGCGAAGGCGCGGGCGAAGCGGCGCGGTGCCTTCCGCATCAAGAGGCGGGTGCGTATGCCGGGCACGTTCCAGGCGTTCTACGCCGACATCGGCTCGAACACCCGCGCCGTCCGCGTCCGCCCGGTCCTACGCGCGCGCTTCCAGGGAAGCCCGGTGGTGGGCAGCCGACTCGCGCTCGTCGCGCGGGTGAAGCCCGCCTCCGCCGGCCGCATTCACGTCGTCGTCCGGCGCGGGAAGACAAAAATCTACGACGGTCGTGCGACCGGACTCGCCCGCGTGCGGCTCAAGACGCCTGGCCCGGTCGTCTACCGGGCGAGCGTCATGCTCGAGCCGTCCAAGGGCTACACCCCGACTGCGCTCGGACTGCGAACCGCGGTCGTCACGCCGCGCCTGTCGTGGGGCTCGACGGGAACGTCCGTCCGTTTCCTGGAGCAGCGGCTCTCGGAGCTCCACTACGGCCTCGAACGCGTGGACGGCTACTACGGGCAGGACACGTACGACGCGGTGATTGCCTTCCAGAAGGTGAACCGGATGTCGCTCGACGGAATCGTCGGGCCGGCGGTCTGGAACCGGCTCAACACGGCAGCCATCCCGTTCGCGCGCTTCCGCTCCGGCACTCATATCGAGGTGGACAAGACGCGTCAGGTGTTGTTCGACGTGCGCGGTGGAAAGGTCGCGCGCGTGCTCCCGGTCTCCACGGGCGCGACCGGGAACACGCCGGTCGGGACGTTCCACGTGTACAGCAAGGAGCCCGGCTACAACGCCAAGCTCATGTACTACTCGATGTACTTCATCGGGAACTTCGCAGTGCACGGATACCCGAGCGTCCCGTCCTACCCCGCCAGCCACGGCTGCGTGCGCATTCCCATCTGGGCGGCCCTACCCATGTACGACACGCACGGCTACGGCACGACCGTGATCATCTACTACTAGCGGCGCTGCGCCGCGAGCTCAGTCGTCGTCGGGCTCGGCGGCTGCGAACTGGTCCGGGGTAACCGTGTCGAGGAACTCCTTGAACTGCTCCTCGACCTGCGCGCGCTGCTCAGGCGACATCGCCGAGACGTTCTCCGGCGGCCCCTCCTCGCCTTCGAACTCGATTGCGGACTCCTCGATCACCTCGTCGGCGGCGAAGATCGGGGCATCCGAGCGAACGGCCAGTGCAATCGCGTCGGAGGGGCGGGAGTCGACCTCGATCTCCGACCCGTTCATCTGCACGGTGATGCTCGCGTAGAAGGTGTTGTCGCGAAGCTCGGTCACCGTCACGGCGACTACCTCGGCGTCGAGCTTGCCGATGATGTCGCTGAGCAGGTCGTGTGTCATCGGCCGCGGCGTGGACGCTCCCTGGATTCGCATGAGAATCGCCGCGGCCTCGGCGTGACCGATCCAGATGGGAAGGAACCGGTTTCCCTCGGCAGTCTTGAGGAGGACGATCGGCTGCTTCCCCACCAGATCGAACGAGACCCCGTAGATGTCCATCCGCTGCATTGCCTTGCGGTGATGATAGCCCAGTGGTCACCGGTCGAACGCGCCTGCAGGCTTCGCTACGATCGAGCTCTCGGGCGATTAGCTCAGTCGGTTAGAGCGCCGCTCTGATAAGGCGGAGGTCCGTGGTTCGAATCCACGATCGCCCAACGCGAGCGCGAAGCGCGAAGCGTTCGTCCGGCCGTAGGCCGGACCGGTGGAGGGGGTCTGGGGGAACCGGGAGGTTCCCCCGGCATGTCTAAGCCACACGCGCGAAGCGTTCGTCCG
>Ga0075418_10000755_pt1 | contig 35260 bp, 27 predicted proteins | sample SoiMetdeltSBSDD2_FD_81776 | JGI IMG/M metagenome (GOLD analysis project Ga0075418, IMG submission 81776) | Bulk soil microbial communities from a Populus tree surrounding site in Tennessee, USA - Soil MetaG P. deltoides SBSDD2 | ecosystem: Environmental > Terrestrial > Soil > Tree plantation... | reverse complement strand
GCTCAACGCGAGCTGGACGCCTGACGGAATCGTCCAGCATGAGGACGTGAACATCGCGCTGGCGATCGGCGTCGAAAACGCCGTCGTCACGGCGGTCATTCCCGGCGCGAATCGTGCGGCGCTCGGCGACATTGCGGTGAGACGACGTGAGCTGGCGGAGCGCGCACAGGCGGGGCGGCTGCAGCCGGCCGACATCGCGAACGCGACGTTCACGATCAGCAATCTCGGCATGTTCGAGGTCGACGCGTTTACAGCGATTATCGTGCCACCGCAGGCGGCGATCCTTGCGGTGGGTGCCATCACACCGCGTGTGGTTCCGGTGAACGGTCAGCCGGCGGTCAGGCCGATGATGTCGATGACGCTCTCATGTGACCATCGCGTCGTGGACGGCGTCCGCGCCGCGGAATTCATGCGCGACCTCGCCAACGCGATCACATCTCCGCAACTCTGATGACCGAGACCTTCAACAATTTCGTCGGCGGCCGATGGAAAGAGTCGCGAACGGGTCAGACATTCGAGAACGAGAACCCCGCGTCCAAGGGGAGCAATCTCGGATTCTTTCAATCGTCGGACGCGGATGACGTCGACGAGGCGATCGGCGAGGCCGAGCGCGCGTTCCGCACATGGCGCCGCACGACGGTCGTCGAGCGCCAGCAGTACGTCGCAGAGTTTCTCAGGCTTCTGAAGCAGTCACGCGAGGAGCTCGCGCGCATCGTCACGCTCGAAAACGGCAAGACGCTGCGCGAATCGCGCGCAGAAGTGGATTCGGCGCTGATCGAAGGGAACTATCACCTTACACAGGTATCCGCGTTTTACGGTCACACCGGACCCGGCGCATCGCGGGACATCACGACCTGGGTCCAGTACGAGCCGCTCGGCGTCGTCGGCGTGATCAGCCCGTGGAACTTTCCGATGAACGTCATGTGCCGCAAGACGCTGCCGGCGCTGCTGACGGGAAATGCAGTCGTCTTCAAGCCTGCGTCGTTCACGCCGTGGTCAGGGGTGTTCATGGCGAAGCTGTTCGAGCAGGCGGGTCTTCCGGCGGGCGTATTCAACTGCGTCACAGGTCTCGGTTCCTTGATCGGCAACCGTATCGTCGAGGACCCGCGCGTGCGCGCTATTTCGTTCACGGGATCGACGGCGGTCGGGAAGAAAATTCAGGCGCAGGCTGCCGCGAATCTGACTCGTACGCAGCTCGAGCTTGGCGGCAAGAACGCGCTGATCGTAATGGCGGATGCGGATCTCGATGCCACGCTCGAGGCGGCCATTACCGCCGGCTTCTCCAACGCAGGCCAGTGGTGCACGTCGACGAGCCGGATTCTGCTGCAGCGCCCGATTGCCGAATCGTTCGTGCAACGACTCATCGCGCGCTGCGAGAAGATGACCGTCGGCGATGGATTGCTCGACGCGACGGACATGGGACCGGTGGCGGGTCCGCAGCAGTATCGGGACATTCGCAACGCGATATGCCGCGCGCAGACTGACGGCGCGCGGTTGGTTGCGGGCGACGACCTGTCTCGCCGAAGCGGCGAAGCCGCGAAGGCGGAAGCGGCGAAAGCGGACGGCTATTTCATCCGACCAACCGTGTTCACGGGAGTGCGCTGCGACATGGAGCTGTTCCGCGAGGAGATCTTCGGTCCGGTGCTGGCGGTCTCCGAGTTCGACTCGATCGACGACGCCCTGAAGATGGCCAATGAGTCGATCTACGGATTGTCATCGGCAATCTACACAAGCGATATCCGCGCCGCGCGGCGGTATATCGACGGCATCGAGGCTGGTCTTGCCCACGTCAACGTGCACACGGGGTACAAGGAGCCATCGATGCCGTTCGGCGGGGTGAAGCAGTCTGGTGCGGGACTTCCAGAGAACAGCGAAAGCGGTCTGGAAGCCTTCGTGGATCGGAAGGCAGTCTATCTGCGCGGATGACATAGAGGCGGACCTTCAGATCCGCCTGCGCGCGAGGCGGGCCTGAAGGCCTCTACGTCAGCGCCGCGAGATTTTTCCGCAGTGTCTCGCCGTCAAGCTCGCCTTCCCAGCGCGACACGACGAGCGTGGCGACACCGTTGCAGAGCATGTTGACGGTGGCGCGGCACATGCTCATGAAGCGATCGAGGCCGAGAATGAGCGCCATGCCGGCCACGGGAATCGACGGAATGACCATCAGCGTGGCGACCAGCGCGATGAACGCCGCGCCCTGAATGCCGACGGCGCCCTTGTGCGTGAGAGCCGCGACAGCGAGCAACGTGATGTAGTTGCCGAGCGTCAGCGACACACCCGTTGCCTGTGCGACGAAGACGGCGGCGAGCGTCATGTAGATGCAGCTGCCATCAGGGTTGAAGATGTAGCCCGTCGGCGTCACGAGGCCGACCAGCCCCTTCGAGCACCCCAGATTCTCCAGTTTCCGCATCAGTGACGGCAGTGCCGGGTCGGAGGAACTGAGCGACAGCGTGAGAACGATCTCCTCGCGGATGTACTTGAGGAACTTGATGATGCTGAAGCCGGCGATTGCGGCGGCCGTGCCGAGCACGATGAGGACGAAGAGCGCGGACGTGATCCACAGCGTGACGATCAGCTGCGCCAGCGGTCCGAGTGAACTGAGGCCGTAACGCCCGACGGTAAACGCCATCGCGCCGAACGCGCCGATCGGCGCGAGCCGCATCAGGATGTTGACGACGCCGAAGATCATCTGCGTGAGGCCTTCGAGGACGTCGGTGACCGGCTTGGCCTTCGAGCCGAGCGACGAGAGCGCGAAGCCGATGAGCAACGACACAAGGATCACGTTGAGGATGCTGCCGCCCGCGAACGCGCCAACGATGGAGTTCGGAATGATGTTCAAGAGGAAGTCCGTGACCGTCTGCGCCTTCGCCTGACCGGCATACCCGGCGACCGCGTTGGCATCGCCCGCAGTCGGCGTCGCGTTGAACCCGGCGCCCGGCTGCGTCAGCGCGCCCACCACCAGACCGATGATCAGCGCGATGCTGGTGAGGATTTCAAAGTAGACGAGCGCCTTGCCCCCGACACGGCCGACCTTCTTGATACTATCCATGCCGGCAATGCCGGCCGCGACGGTGCAGAAAATCACCAGCGGGATCACCATCGTGATCAGCCGGATGAACGCGTCGCCGAGCGGACGCATCGCTTGGGCAGTGGTCGGCGCCACATACCCGAGAACAATCGCGATGGCGACGCCAAGGAGCACCTGTCCCCACAAGCTCCTGTAAAACGGTTTTCGAGCGGCGGCGGCAGCAGCGGGCGCGGTGTGTGTGATGACAGTGGCCATGGCGGCAGATACTACCCGATCCAGCGGAGGATTCTCAGTCAATGGCAAATCTCGGATACATCGGCCTCGGCGCCATGGGCGGCCGGATGGCCAACCGGCTGATCGATAAAGGACACACCGTAACCGGCTACAACCGCACCCGGTCGAAAGCGCAATGGCTCATCGATCGCGGGATGAAGTGGGCCGACTCGCCAAAGGCCGTTGCCGAGAACTCGGATGTGATCCTGGTGATGGTCACCGATTCGAAATCACTCGATGCGGTCTCGGGAGGTCCGGACGGCTTCCTGGCGGGCCTTCGCGAAGGCAAGGTTGTCGTTGACAGCAGCACGGTGAGTCCGGCCGTCAGTCGCGATGTCGCCGAAAAGGTCCGGGCGAAGGGGGCGGACATGGTTGACGCCCCAGTGTCCGGGAGCGTGGCGACGCTCGACGCGGGCAAGCTGAGCGTAATGGTCGGCGGAAGGCGCGCCACCTTCGACCGAATCAAGCCGATCCTCGAGGATATCGGCCCGAAGGTCACACATGTCGGCGACAACGGACTGGCGCTCTCGATCAAGATCGCCCACAACCTGAGCCTCGCCGTGCAGATGCTCGCGTTCAGCGAAGGCGTGCTGCTGGCGGAAAAGAGCGGCATCCCGCGCGACGTCGCAGTCGATGTGCTGACCCACAGCGTCATCGCTTCGCCGATGGTGCAGTATCGCGGACCGTTCGTGCTCGGGTTGCCGGAAGAATCGTGGTTCGACGTCAACATGATGCAGAAGGACCTGATGCTGGCCCTGGAAATGGGTCGGCGTCTGGACGTGCCGCTCCCGACCACCGCGGTCACCAACGAGTTCCTCACGGCCGCGCGCGGAATGGGTCTGGCGAAGTACGACTTTGCCGTGGTGTTCAAGGTGCTGGCGCAGATGGCGGGGTTGAAAAATCCGTGATGATGCGAGGCGGACCTGAAGGTCCGCCTCTACGATCGACTTCCGGTGGCGTTAGGCCGGCCGTAGTTAGGCCGGCCGTAGAGGCGGACCTTCAGGTCCGCCCTCCGGGCTATCGTGTGGGCGGGTTCGCTGAGGCATTCGTGCCGATCGACTCACCGGAGACAATCAGCTCCACGCGTCGATTCTGCTGTCGTCCAGCCGGCGTGTCGTTCGAAGCGACCGGCATGGTCTCGCCAAATCCCGCCGTTCCGATCGCGTTCGCCGCGATCCCCGAATCGACGAGATACGTGCGCACCGAAGCGGCGCGGTTCTCGGACAGCCTCTGATTGTAGTCCTCCGACCCGACGCTGTCGGTGTGTCCTTCGACCTGTAGCTTCAGTCCTCGGTGTGAAAGAAGAATGCCGGCAACCTTCGCAAGCTTCTCCCGTGCGCCCGACTTGAGATTCGCGCTGCCGGTGTCGAACAGCACGTCGGAGAGGTTCACGATCAGACCGCGTGCGCTCTCTCGCGTTTCAAGAATCTGATTGAGCTGTTGCCGCAGCTGATCGCGCAGTTCAGCCTTCTCACGTTCGGCCTTCGCGGCGTTGGCTTCGGCCGCGGCGCGCGCGGATTCTGCCGCCGCACGCGCCGCTTCCGCCGCGGCTTTGTCGCGGGCAGCCTGTTCCGCCAGAGCCTTTGCCTGTTGCGCCTGCGCATCCGCAGCAAGACGTGCCGCATCTGCCGCCTGGCGTGCCGCCTCCGCTGCCGCCCTGTCGCGTTCGGCGGAAAGCCGTGCGGCTTCAGCCGTCAGGCGATCGATTTCCGCCTGCTTGCGGGCGGATTCCTCGGACCGCGCACGATCGAGGGCGGCATCCTCGCGCTGCTTCGCGGCCGCGCGCTGCTGCGCCTGCGCTTCTTCTTCCTGCCGCTGTAAGGCAATCAGCCGCGCGTCTTCAGCGGTCTGAACCGCCTGGCGGGCTGGCATCATCACTTCGTTGGTGTTGCGGTGGCGCGTCTGCGCCTGTTCCGCGTCCGTGAGCAGCCGCGTGGCTTTGATGTACGTGTCGTCCGAGTAGCGATCGGCGCCGGCAAAGCGGGCCAGCATGACCGCGTTCCGGGCTTCCGCGAGATCGAGCGGTGCTCCGGGCTCGAGCGGCTTGAGCTTCAACTGGCGCGTGTCCTGATTCATCAGGTACGTGCCCCGCTTCAGCAGATCGAACTTTGCCTGGATGACGTCGACCTGCCCCTTCGTGTTGTTGCGAACGCTGTTTTCAAGGACGACCACGTCGCTCGGCTGCGTCACCGCGAAGTACGGCTCGGCGGTGACGATCATGCCGAAGGCCTGCAGTTCGGTGGTGACGTGAATGCGTGCCTCGTCATCCTTGACCTGCACTTCGCCAAGATTCGTCGAGCGCCCTTCCGGCGTCACGGCCCAAAGCACGTAGGTCAGATATTCGGACCCGAACTGTGTCGGCGGTGCGAGCTTGTCGAACTTCGCGTCGATGTCGATATAGCCTTTCTTCCCCTCGACCGTCGCATTTCCGGTTGCCAGCGGCGAAAGCGCTGTCCCGGCGAAATCGACCTTCGTATCACCCTTGCGGGGCCGATAGTTGATCGCTGGGGTCGTATGGCCGACGACGGTGATTCGGAAAAGAGGGGTAGGCCCCTGCTGCGTCGTCGGGCCGATTTGCTGCGTGGGGTTTGGAGACGTCTGCGCGAACGCAGTCCCGGTAAGAACGAGACCGGCCGCAAACAGCGCTGCTGCACCTCGCTTGTACATGGATGTGAACCTCTGTCCACGTCTTTGGGCAACTTCCGGTCCACCTCCGAAAAGCAGTCTCTAACGTTCATTTCCCGACAATTGCGGCAGATGCGGCGCGGGTGATGCCCGCCATAAAGTTCGTTCGATCACATTTTTCGATGCTGGATGTCGGCTCAGTAATGCAGTTAAGCCTTTCGCAACGCAAGCTCGCCGCGGCGCAGTCTGCGGTAAAGATCGAGCGCGTCGCGGATGATGCGAATCGCATCGTCGGGCCCGAGGAGATCCTCGACGACTACCTGCTTGTTCTCGAGCGCCTTGTAGTCCTCGAAGAAGCGTCGCACTTCGCGCATCAAATGCGCCGGCAGCTGCGCCTTGTCACGGTAGTCCTCAAAGGCAGGATCGCGCACCGAGACGGCCACGATCTTGTCGTCGAGCCCTTTCTCGTCGCGCATTCGCATGACGCCAATGGCCCGGGCTTCGACGAGGGTGAGCGGATACACGGGTTCCTGACTCAGTACCAGCGCATCGAGCGGATCGCCATCGTCACAGTAGGTGCGCGGAATGAAGCCGTAGTCGGCAGGGTAGAAAACGGCGCTGTGGAGCACACGGTCGAGACGAAGCAGGCCGGTATCCTTGTCGAGCTCGTACTTGTTCTTGCTGCCCTTCGGAATTTCGATGACCACTGGAAATGCTCGGTTGACGAGCGCGTCATCAACGTAAGCGTCGTGCCATGGATGCATTGCCACGATGTTTGGATGATAGCGCTCCCCAGCGCCGCGGCGGTGCGCGGAATCTGACGTATGATTCGCGCGGTCGTACGTGGGGCCGCCCTTAGGTACCGGTCGTACGTAGGGGCCGCCTTTAGGCGGCCCAGGAGATCTTCAGTGAAGCCATCACGAGTCGTTTCCTGCGCTGCAGCGATTCTGGTGCTGGCGGCTGCGGCCGATCGCACGTCCGCTCAGCAAGCGTCGCCGCGCACCGCTGGCGGGTGTCCCCTCGATCCGGTGAAATTCCATGAATGCGCGCTTCCGAAGACCAAGACATTCAATCCGCCGCGCATGCCGGATGGGCGGCCGGACATGCAGGGCTACTGGGAGCGGGCATTCACGTCGCAGGACGTCGAAGAGCATGGTGCTGACGGCCTCAATATTCAGCCGGGCCCGAGCCTTGTCATCGACACACCGGACCACAAGATCCCGTACCAGCCATGGGCGCTCGAGTTCAGGAAGGGGATCGTCGACCGATTCATCTCGCCGCTGGCGAGCTGCTTTCCACCAGGCGTTCCGCGGGACATCGTGGCACCGGCGGCACACCAGATTGTGCAGGCGCCCGGCTACGTGATGCATCTGCTCGAATACTCCCACTCCTATCGAGTGATTCCGACAGGGAGCGAGGGGCATGTGTCGGGGAACGTCAAACTCTGGCAAGGCAACTCTCGTGGTCGCTGGGAAGGCAACACTCTCGTCGTCGATGTGACCAATCTGAACGGACTCGCGTGGTTGGACAACGCCGGCAACTTCGCCACCGACGCGCTGCACGTCGTAGAACGGTTTACGATGATCGACCGTGACACCATCCACTGGGAAGGACGCATTGAAGACCCGAAGGTCTACACGCGTCCGTGGACGATGGTGTCTGCGCTCACGCGGAACAAGGAGCCCGGTTTCGAGATCTGGGAGCAGGCATGCCAGGAGGGGAACCGTTCCGTAAGAGATCAACTCGAGCTCGGAATGAAGCCATTTCAAGGGGTCGCGCCACCGCGCTGAGCACTGCTCGGCGAACCTGACGGTCCGCCTCTACGATGATTTGCCCTCAGGAGAGAACACATGAAGAGGAATGTCGCCCTGTTGATTGTCCTTGGCGGAGTCGCGCTGTATGCCGTCGTGCAGGCGCAGGGGCAAGCCGCACCGCGCTACGTGTACGACCCCGGTTGGCCGAAGCCGCTGCCCAACAAATGGAAGATCGGCGGCATCACCGGCCTGGCGGTTGCGCCGAACGACGACACCGTGTGGGTGTACGACAGACCCAACGATCTCACGAACCTCGAGCTCGAGGCCGAGACCGGAGTATCGGATTGCTGCGCTCGTCCACCCTCGATGATCCATATCGACAAAGACGGCACCGTCATCGGATCGTTTGACGCGCCGCAGGGGCACGGGATGGACATCGACAGTAAGGGGTTCGCCTATCTCGGGCAAAACACGGTTCGCAAGTACGACACGAAGACTGGCAAGCTGGTGGGTGAAGTCCCGCACACGCCGGAGCTCGAAAACGGCGGCAGGTTCGGACCGGCGGAAATGCCTCAACGCACGCCGGGTGTCGGAGGCCAAGGGCCGGTCGCCGGCTTTCTCCCGCCGCCTCCAGGAGCAGCGCGTGGGCGAGGGGGGCGAGGAGGCAACGCGGCCGATCCTGCGGCGCAGGCCGCGGCACGCGCGGCGTTCCGCCAGAAGTATCCGCCCACGACCCCGATGATTGTCGGCGGCATCGAAGAGATTCGGCTCGACGAGCCTGCCAATGAAGTCTATGTCGCTGACAACTATCTTGGCGGACGCGTGATGGTGTTCGACATGAACACGTTCGCATTCAAGAGAGGGTGGGGCGCTTACGGACACAAGCTGTCCGAAATTTCCACCAACGATGCGGATCGGGAGTTCGCCGACGGAAAGCCCCCGAAGGAATTCAGAGGCCACCTGACGCTGAACGTCTCCAATGACGGCTTCGTATACGCGGCGGACCGCGCCGGTGAGCGCATCCACGTGACGACGAAGGACGGAAAGTTCGTTAAGGAATTCATCATGACGGCGCCGGGTACGAAACGGAACGACTCGGACCGCGGGGCCGCTGGCGGCGTCGCCTTTTCGCCGGACAAGGCGCAACGATACCTGTACATCTGCGACATCAAGAACAACACGATCTGGTTCATCAATCGTGACGACGGGAAGATCGCAGGTAGACTGGGCAGCATGGGCGAAAGCGGAGGCCAGTTTTTCGGCCTTCACATGATCGCCACCGATTCGAGGGGCTACATCTACACGGGCGAAGTCTTCGCGGGCCAGCGCGTGCAGCGGTTCGTGCCTGCAGACAGTCCGCGCGGAAAAGTGATCGCGCAACTGGCGCGGCTGCAGTGAAACCAGGGATTTGTGATTTGTGATTTGCGATTTGTGACGTTCGTCACGAACCAAATCGCAAATCACCAATCGCAAATCACCAATTACAACTCGTCCGCTCGTCGATGAAGGCCCGTATGCCGTCGGCCTTCAAAAACTCGTGAACGATCAGGAACTTCGGCGAACCTTTGCGCTCGCGAACGCCTTCAAAGAGGGCGATCTCGCGGTGGGCGGCACCACGGACGACCAGGTGCGTGCCGATGCCAGGCGGATGCTGCTCGCAACCACCCTCGGCGAACTGCGGCGCGCCACGTTTGTCGACGACGACGTGACCGCCGCCCTGCAACGATCGCGCGACCGGCGCTTCGACCACGAACTCGATCCGCTCACCATCGAGCAGTTCAAACGGGCTTTGCTCGACTCCGGCGGCGCCGCATGGGTGGCGCGGCGGTTCCACGCGTTACCAAGCGAGGCCATCGCGGCCGTCGTCAGGGTCATGACCAACGCGGAGCTTTCATCCGTCTCCAGACTTCTCTTCAATCCGCTGAACGGCGATGGCGTGGCCATCGGAAGCGCGAATCACTTCGGGTCCAGAATTCAGCCAAATAGCCCTGGAGACGACGAGCAGGAGATTCTCTTTTCAATACTCGAAGGGCTCGCTTATGGTTGCGGCGACGTAATCATCGGCCTCAATCCAGCCGCCGACGACCTCGACACGATTGTTCGCCTCGAGCAGCTTCTCGAGCAGGTCGTACGACGCCTCGAGCTTCCGACCCGCTACTGCGTGCTCTCCGACATCGTCAAGCAGCACGATGCGCGAAAGCACACGCGGATGGATGTCGGTTTTCAGAGCCTGGCTGGAACGTCACGAGCGCTCGCGGGCATGGTCGGCCTCGATGTGGACGGTGTGATCGAGTTGGCGCGCGACTTCGACGGCCTCTATTTCGAGACCGGCCAGGGCTCGGAAGTGACCAACGGGGCCGCCGAAGGCATCGACATGGTCACGCTCGAGGCGCGCACGTATGGTCTGGCACGCCACATACGGCAAGAGACGTCGTGCCGATGGATGATCGTGAACGATGTTGCCGGCTTCGTCGGTCCCGAAGTGTTCAGAGACGCCGGGCAACTGGAGCGAGCGTGTCTTGAAGACCTGGTGATGGCCAAGCTGCACGGGTTGACCATGGGGCTCGACGTCTGCTCGACGTTTCACATGGGGATTTCGCCCGGAGAGCTGCATCGGATCACCGAGCGCATCGTCGATCGAGGCGCGCCGGCGTATTTGATGGCCGTTGCCGGCAATGCCGATCCGATGCTTGGGTATCTGACCACCTCGTTTCGCGAACATCCTCGTCTTCGCAATCGCGCCGGGCGGCGCATGGCGTCGCTGATGGAACAGCGGCTGGACGCGCTGGGCGTCGCGAACGATGCGAACAACCCCGGTGCCGCGGTGGCACGGCTGTACGCATCGTACGCACGAGCATCGGGTGATCAGAGAACGTCATCAGGGCTCGAGGAGGAAGGGCAGCGCCGGCTGATGGCGCTGCGCGAGCGCGGGTTCGACCTCGGCATTGCCGATGAAACGGACGCCGACGCGAGGCTCGAAAGGATCTACGAACACGCCCGGCGCGCGCTCTATGCCACGATCGAGGACGGCGTCATCAGAGACGTGTGTCCGCGCAGCGTTCGCATTCGAACCGCCGCGCGAAACCGCGATGAATACCTGGCGCATCCTCAGCTCGGCGAACAAGTACGCGACGATGAAACGCGGGTGGTTGCGGCGCTGTATCCCGAGCGCAAGCCGCAGACGCAGTTGGTCATCTCGGACGGCCTCAATGCCGATGCGGTCAACGAACAGCTCCGAACACTGCTTCCGATGCTCCGGCGCTTCTTGAACGACCGCGGGTGTCCGGCTGGTCCGATCGACATCGTCGTGCAGAATGGACGCGTTCGCGTCGGCTATGAGATCGGTCGATTGGTCGGCGCGGAGGTCATCGTTCATCTGCTGGGCGAGCGGCCCGGGACCGGCCTCAACACGTTGTCGGCGTACATCACGTATGGACGCAACGACGCAGGCGCATGGCGCTGGAGCCGGGCGCTCGATCATTCAGCCACCACCGCAATCTGCGGAATCCATGCGAAGGGAAAGCCACCGCACGTCGCGGCGATGGAGATCGCCAGCACGGTTGTGCGCATGCTCGCGCGGCGCGCGTCCGGAGTCGCTCTGAAAACCCGTTAGTAGTTAGTCGTTGGTCGTTGGTGGTTTGAGATGATCACGCACCACTAGCCACCAACCACCAACCTGGAAATTAGGGGATAATCCAGCCCCTGGAGGAGAGTGTCGTGCCGAATCGCCGTCAGTTCTTCAAAACGGTTGCGGGAGCTGCCGTCAGCCTGAACGCGGGTGAGCGCATCCTGCGTGCGCAGGCGCCGCCTTCACGGCGGCAGGTGAGTGTCGCCGGCAAGCGCGTCAAGGTCATCGACGTGCATGCGCATTGGGATATGCCGCTCGGCGATGTCGTCAAGGGCACGCCATACGAAAAAGATCGCGCCACCGGTCCCGGACTCGACGATCGCATTGCCGCCATGGACAAACTTGGCGTCGACGTGGAGGCGGTCAGCGTCAATGATTTCTGGTGGTGGGAGATCAAAGATCAGGGTCTCGCGCGGGCAATCTGCAACAAACATAACGAGACGCTCGCGGCCTGGTGCAAGCAGCATCCGGATCGGTTCGTGGCGATGGCGTCGATTCCGCTGCAGTTCCCGGATCTCGCTGTGCAGATGCTCGAGGATGCGACAAAACGGCTTGGCGCGCGTGCGGTTGCTATTGGCGGACACGTCAACGGCGAGAGCCTCTCGCTGCCGAAGTTCGACGTCTTCTGGGCGAAGGTGCAGGAGCTTGGCCAGCTCGCGTTCATGCATCCAAACGGTTCTGCAAACCTGATTCAGCAGAACGCGCTTACCGGACGCGGAGGGCTCGGCAACATCGTCGGCAACCCGCTGGAGACGACGGTTTTCCTGTCACGGCTGATCTTCGACGGCACCTTTGACAAATTCCCGAACCTCAAGGTGTGCGGCGCGCACGGGGGCGGCTATCTGCCGTCCTATCTCGGGCGGACCGAGGTGGCCTGCCAGCGGCAGGGGCAGAACTGCATCATCAAGAGAAAGCCGAGCGACTACCTCCGCTCGAACATTCTTGCGGACGCGATGGTGTTTTCGGAGGAAGGTGTGCGTCACCTGGTCGCCGAAATGGGCATCGGCCAGGTCGTGTTCGGCACCGACACGCCGTTCAACTGGCCCGTCAGCGTCGATCCGATCGTCAACAACACGTTCCTGAGCAACGCGGACAAGGAAGCGGTCCTCGGCGGCAACCTGACAAAGCTGCTCAGGATCACAACGTAGCCGATGCTGCCGTATCGCCGCGTCCCACCGGGCGTACACCCGCCAGAGGATCCGGCTTACCGCAGCACGGTGCTTCGTCATCCATTGGAGCCGCTGATCCAGATCCCGCAGACGATTTCGGAGATCACTGGGCCGTCGTATCCGTACGACGTCATCGGACCGGTCGACAACGATCTCACGCGGCAGCACGCCGCGGCTCCAATTGGCGAGCGGATCATCGTCGAAGGACGCGTGCTCGACGACAACGGACAACCGTTGCCGCGAGCGCTCGTGGAGATCTGGCAAGCCAATGCGTGTGGTCGTTACGCACACGAAGTCGATACGCATGACGCGCCGCTCGATCCGAATTTCACCGGAACGGGGCGGACCGTGACCGACGAAGAGGGACGCTACCGTTTCGTGACGATCAAGCCGGGCCACTATCCGTGGGGCAACCACTACAACGCATGGCGGCCGGCACATATTCATTTCTCGGTGCTCGGTCCGGGATTTCTCACGCGGCTCGTCACTCAGATGTACTTTCCCGGAGACCCGCTGCAGCCGCTCGACCCGATCTTCAACTCCGTTCGCGATCCCGAGGTACGCCAGCGCATGGTGTCGTCGTTCGACATCGACCTCACCATTCCTGACTGGGCGCTCGGCTTCCGGTGGGACATCGTCTTGCGCGGCCGCGAAGCTACGCCGGAATTGGCTTGATGGCCGGGATCACCCCGTCTCAAACAGCCGGTCCGTACTTTGGGATCCTTCTTCGCGGTCGTGCCGAATGCCGTCAGGTAACGGAGGCCACTCGCGGCGCGCGCGTCGTCATCGAGGGGCGTGTGTTAGACGGCGCCGGCAACGGCATTAACGACGCGCTGATCGAGACGTGGCAGGCCGACGCCGACGGACGGTATCGTCATCCTGAGGATTGCCGTCCGCAGCCTCCTGACCCGGCCTTCAACGGTTTCGGTTGGGCGCACACGCGCAAAGACGGCGGATACCGCTTCGAGACGATTAAGAGTGGACCCGTGCCGGCTCCCGACGGCGGGAATCAGGCCCCGCATGTGGTCGTGAGCGTGATGGCACGCGGCATCCTGACGCGGTTTATTACGCGCATCTACTTCGATGACGAACCAGCAAACACGGAGGACCCGATCCTTGGGTTTGTTCCAGCAGCGCGCCGGAACACGCTAATCGCGCGTCGGGTAGCCGAGGGCCAGTACGTGTTTGACATCATCATGCAGGGACCTGGCGAGACGGTGTTCTTTGATGTCTAGCGACACAATCGCCACCGTTCTCGGTCCGTTGTTCGGCGACGCGGAGGTCGGCGCTTACCTCTCTGATCGCGCCTGGCTTCAAGCGATGCTGGAGGTGGAAACCTCGCTCGCGGAGGTCGAAGGCGAGCTTGGTGTCATTCCTCGTCAGGCGGTCGCCGCGATTCAGACTGCCGCACAGGCCGACAGGTTCGATCTCGCCGCACTCGCGGCAGCCGCCGCGCGCGACGGCAACCTCGCCATTCCGCTCGTTCGTCAGTTGACGCATGCGGTCGAGGCCATCGACCGTGACGCCGCTCGATACGTGCACTGGGGTGCCACCAGCCAGGACGTCATCGATACCGGCCTGGTGCTGCAGCTCCAGAGTGCCGTGCCGCCGATCATTCGTTATCTCGATCGTGCTGCGGCAGCGGCGGCGGCTCACGCACGGCGGTACGTCGACACACCGATGCCGGGACGGACGTGGCTGCAGCAATCCACCCCGATTACCTTTGGCGTGAAAGCTGCGGGATGGCTTGACGCAGTGTCCCGGCAGCGCAACGCGTTGGCTGACGCGCTCGAGCAGGCGCGCGTGCTCCAGTTCGGAGGCGCGTCCGGCACGCTTGCATCGCTTGGCGAACATGGGGCTGCTGTGACGGAGCGACTCGCATCAAGACTCGGCTTGCGGACGCCCGCGATGCCCTGGCATGCCTACCGCGACCGTCTCGCCTATTTCGCCTGTGCGCTCGGTGTCACGTGCGGGACGCTTGGCAAGATCGGTCGCGACGTGTCGTTGCTCGCGCAAACCGAAGTTGGGGAAGCGGCCGAAGGACGGAGTGGCGGCTCGTCTGCCATGCCGCATAAAAAGAATCCCGTCGGCGCCTCGGTCGCGGTTGCCGCTGCCGTACGCGCACCGGGACTCGTTGCGACGATGCTCGCGGCGATGCCGCAGGAGCATGAGCGCGGGCTCGGGGGATGGCAGGCTGAATGGGCAACGCTTCCGGAGCTGGTCCTGCTGACGGCAGGTTCATCGCGGGCAATCGCCACAGTTGTGGAAAGCCTCGAAATCGATAAAGGGCGGATGCGCGCAAACCTCGACTCGACCGACGGCCTGATCATGTCGGAGACCGTTGCGATGGCACTTGCGCCTTACGTCGGGCGCAACGAAGCGCACGAAATCGTCGAGCTGGCAGCGCGTCGGGCTGGAAACGGCGGCTGTACGTTCATCGACGCGCTCGCCGCGGATCCGGTGGTCACACGTTATTTGACGCGCCAAGATCTCGAGCGCCATCTCTCGCCCGAGCCGCACGTGGCGGCGGCGCGAGCGCTCGTCGAACGCGTTGTCGGCAAAGATACTTAGGGATCGAAAACGCTGTAAGATGCAACCTCCCAGAGGAGGTCCCATCGTGACCCGGTCTAACCCGCCGTTCCGCGCCGACCAGGTCGGCAGTTTACTCAGGCCGTCGCGTCTCAAGGAGGCGCGGGCACGCTTCGATCGAAACGAGATCACGAAAGGCGAACTCCGCGCGATCGAGGATGACGCCATACGTGATGTCGTCCGTAAACAGGAATCCATCGGTCTGCAAAGCATCACCGACGGCGAGTTCCGCCGCACCTTCTTTCACATCGACTTCCTGCAGCGCCTGGAGGGCGTCGCTGTCTCCGGCGGTATGTCAACGAAATTCCACACGCGCGAGGGAGAGATCGACTTTGCGCCGCCGCGTGTGACGGTGACCGGCAAGCTGCGCCACATGCAGGACATTCAGACGGCGGATTTCCAGTTCCTGCGGTCGGTGACGAGCCAGACGCCCAAGGTGACGATTCCATCGCCGACGATGGTGCATTTCCGCGGTGGGCGCAAGGGGATCGACATCACGGCATATCCGGACCTGGACGAGTTTTTCGAGGATCTGTCGAAGGCGTACCGCGACGAGATCGCATCGCTCTACAACGCAGGGTGCCGGTACCTCCAGCTGGACGACACGAACCTCGCTTATCTGTGCGATCCGCAGATTCGCGCGCAGACCGCGGCGCGTGGCGACGATCCGAACGCGCTGCCGCACGCGTATGCCGCGTTGATCAATTCGGTGATTGACGGGCGGGCGGCGGATCTCACAGTCGCGATACATCTGTGCCGCGGCAACATGCAGAGCGCGTGGGTGGCGGAAGGCGGCTACGAGCCCGTGGCCGATGCGTTGTTCAACGAGCTGCACGTCGACGCGTACTTTCTCGAATTCGATGACGAACGCTCCGGGACGTTCGAGCCGTTGCGATTCGTACCCGACGACAAAATGATTGTGCTCGGTCTCGTCACTACGAAGTCACCAGCACTCGAGCCGATCGCCGACATCGCACGACGGATCGATGAGGCCTCGCGGTATGTGCCGGTCGATCGCCTGTGCATCAGCCCACAATGCGGCTTCGCGAGCACGGCACAGGGCAATCGGATCACCGAAGCGGACCAGTGGCGAAAGCTCGAGCGGATCCTTCAGGTGAGCCATCAGGTCTGGGGCGTCGTCGCCGCCTGATGCCTCGCTGACGCGGCGCGTGCCATTCACTTTTCAAAGGCTCGACATTCCTGAAGTCGTGTTGATCGAACCGCCATTGTTCGACGACGCACGCGGCTTCTTCATGGAGACGTACAAGGCGTCGGAGTTCGCCCCCTTTGTCGACGGCGCATTCGTGCAGGAAAACCAGTCGAGCTCACGACGCGGGACACTCCGCGGTTTGCATTTTCAGGTAGGACGATACGGACAGGGGAAGCTGGTGCGCGTCGTCACTGGGGAGATCTTTGACGTCGCGGTTGATATCCGGCAGGACTCGCCGACGCGCGGCAAGTGGGTCAGTAGCATTCTGTCGGCCGAAAACCGTCGGATGGTCTACATCCCCCCATGGTGCGCGCACGGCTTCTGCGTGCTCAGCGAGGCAGCAGAGGTCGTCTACAAGTTGACAACGGAGTACGCACCGGGTCACCAAGCGGGTCTGATGTGGAACGATCCGGCACTGGATATCCGCTGGCCGATTTCCTCGCCACTCGTTTCGGAACGCGACCAGAAGTGGCCGCCGTTTGTCACCCCGCGGTGATTGTCGGGACTAATTCAAAATGCAAAATTCAAAGTTCAAAATTCAAACACGGTGTGGAAACGCGACCACAGGATGAAGTTGCCACGAGGGTCACCCCAGCTGTGGCGCACAACAGGGTGTTTGCATTTTGAATTTTGAATTTTGAATTACAGGATTAGCTCACCGCCTGAGATTGCTGAGGTAGCTCTCCGCGCGCCGGGTCCACTCTTCATGGTTTGGCGACGGCTCCTGGAGCAGACGCCCCATTTCCTGGATTAAAAGCTCGCGCTCGCCATCGGCAGCTGCACCGCAGCGGACGTGCTCGAGCCATCGTTGAATCGACGTCAAGGCGCGAAGGTGGCGTTCGCACTCCACCCTCCAGTCGAGCAGCAGCGAGGCCAGGCCGCAAATCGAATCAGAACGCGACCGCGACGTGTCGGAGACCTCGGGGGCGACGACGGGCGCAAGAGGAGGGGTCATGACTCACTCGTGAAGCAATCCGCGGGCCGGACCCAAGGCGGACCTGAAGGTCCGCCTCTACGCGATCGGCCGCGAATCGTCGGGCGTAGAGGCGGGCCTTCAGGCCCGCCTTCAAATTCAGTTATCCTGCGCCGGTGTGGCAGCCGACGAACTCTCAGTGGTGGGCGCTCCTCGTCGTTGCGCTGCTCATCGTGGCCGCGTGGCCGCCCGCCGACGATCGCAGTCTCGCCCTGAAATTCGTCAACTGGGCCGTCGATCCCGCCGATCGCCTTCCGACGCTGCCGCCGCCGTACGGACCGGGAGAGGGCGACGACCTCAACGCCGTGAACGCGCACGACCTGCAGACGCGCATGTATGACGAACTCTATGACAAGGGCGGGTGGTCGCGCCTGCGCCTACAGCTGAAAGTGGCGCGCGATCCGTTCAACGCCGCCACCGAACGGCAGCTTCTCGTCGCGTTTGGAGTGATTGCCGGCTTCCTGGTGTGGAGGTTCGGAACTCGAGAGAAATAGCACCGAACTCCCAACTTCCAATCTCCAACTCCCAAGGTTCGTCCTTGGGAGTTGGAAGTTGGTCGTTGGAAGTTTTAGCGAGTAGTCGTCGTCGCGCCGCTCTTCATCGTGATCTTCTCGACGGTCCACGTCGAGCAGTCGCCCTTGTAGATCACGGTGTCGGATTCGCAGTGGAGTTCGTGGATGAGACAGCCCGTCTGTCCATGCCCCTTGCTCGTCTGCGCCCAGCCGACGAGGTTGCCGTTCATATCGAGCTTGTAGATCTTGCCGTTGCCGTCGCCGCTGAACAGAAATTGATTCGGGAGCGGTGACGTGCAGACGCTCCACGGCGCGCCGACGTTGGCGATCGACTTCACGAAGTTCAGATCGGTGTCGTACACCTGAATGCGCCGGTTACCGCGATCCGCCACGTAGACGTTGTCCTTCGCGTCAGTCGCAATGCCATGCACTGTATTGAACTGATTCATCCCGGCGCCCCGCGAGCCGACGGCTTTCACCCACGTGCCGTCCTTCGCGACCTTGGCAACGCGGGAATTCGTGTAGCCGTCGCTCACGTAGATGTTGTCCTTGCTGTCGAACGCGACGTCAGTGGGTCGGCCGAATGTGCCGGGATTGCCGGCCGGGTAGCGGACTTCGTTGCGCTCACCACGCTCGAGGTAACGTTCGAGGAAATCGATCGCCTCCGGCTTGCGGCCGAGGACCATCGAGACCATCCCCTGTGGGGTGAACTTGACGATCATGTTCGACCCTTCGTCCGTCATCCAGACGTTGTCGTACTTGTCGACGCGCACGGTGTGGGCGAACGACGCCGCGTAGTTGTCCTGCCCCCATTGCTTCACGAATTTGAGGCTCGGATCGAACTCGAAAAGCTGCGAGGCTGTGGCGCCGCGCGCCGGGCCCGCATTGCCGCTGCGCGTAAATACAAACAGGTTCCCCTTTGAATTCTTCGCCACGCCGACGGCTTCGCCAATGGTGTGGCCCGGCACCGTCAGGGGAAGGACCTGCTCAGTGATCTGCAGCTGTGGTGTCGTTTTTTCGAGCGCCTCCTGGCGTGCGATGGCAGCCTGCTGTTCGGGGCTCGGTCCCTGCGGTGCTGGTGCGGGGGCCTGCGCTGCGGCTTGCTGCTGCGCCTGTGCCTGTCCGCCTCCACACCCGTACGCGGCAAACACGACGATGCCGAGCAGCAGTGCGACGACAACGATGGTCAAACGTTTCACAACGGCCTCCTTTACTTCAAAGTTCGAAGTTCGAACGTCGAACTTCAAAGTGTGCCGCGGAGTATACTCCGGCCCGCAAGTTCACAACACATCCGTCAGTCGTCGTCGCACACAAGGGAGCCCGAAGCATGAAAACGATGATGGTGGCTCTAACTGTCGTGGCGAGTCTTGCGACAGCGAGCCCGGTATTGGCCCAGGGTGGAGATGGCAGCCTCCGTGGAACCGTTCATGACAGCCAGGGCGGCGCGCTGCCCGGCGTCACGATCACCGCAACCAGCGACGTACTCCTCAGCCCAAGCGTCACGGTTACCGATAGCGCCGGCAATTACCGGCTCATCAACCTGCCGCCGGGCACCTTCACGGTGACGGCGCAACTGGCCGGGTTCTCAACCGCCCGCCGCGAAGGCGTCCTGCTGCGCGCCGGCAGCAATTTCCAGGTCGACATGACCATGGAGCTTGGCGCCCTCGAGGAGTCGATCACGGTATCTGGCGACGCGCCGATGCTCGAGGTCACCAAGCCGAGCAACGTGCTGACGATCGACGCCGAATTCCAGAAGGAAGCGCCTGTCGTCGAAGGGAAGTTCTGGAGCGATTTCCTGATGCTGACGCCGGGTGTCATCTCGCGTCCGCACAACGATGCGAGCGGCCGCCAGAACTACTTCGGCAATGCCGTCGAGCACCGCGACGCCGTCACGCTGATGGAAGGTCTGTATGCGGGCAACTACAACGACTTCAACATCAACAGGACGGGCCTGAGCTCCGAGGCGATTCAGGACACTGAGGTCAAGACGGGCGGCGTCGATGCGGCATCGCCCATGGGTTACGGCCTGGTGATCAACATGGTCAGCAAGAGCGGCGGCAACGATTACCACGGCACCGGTGTCGTTTCGTATCAGCCGTTCAAGTGGAACGCGAACAACGTTGGGTCCGGATCGCCGGCGACGCGCGAGGTTCATCAGTACGACGTCTCGTTCGGCGGACCGATCAAGAAGGACAAAACGTGGTTCTTTGGCGCGCTGCGGTATACCCAGAACAAGAGCGGAACCGGCCGGACGCCGGAACAGCTCGCCGCGCACCGGGCGTTTTTTCCCGACAAGCCGCTCGACAACAACACCATCACCGGTTATCAGCCATGGGTGAAGGTGTCGACCAAGCTCAATCCAAAACACGATCTCGCGTTGATCTACCAGGCAGATCGGCTCCTGCTGAACGTCGTCGGCGCCGAGGACTACGAACAGGTGGAGGTGCTGTCGACCGGTGGACCGATGTTCGGCGGAAAGCTCACGTCTGTATGGGGGAATAACCTGACATCGACGTTGTACGTCAGCTACAACACGAAGGGCGGCAACAGCACCGACAGCTATGGGTACGAGAAGCAGGGGCCGCTCCTCAACATTCATCGCGAGGCGTTTCTCAACCAGGGCATCCTGGAGGGATCGGGATTGATCCTGCGAGGCGGGCAGTGGTCATCGACGGCGTGCAGCGCGTGTTACGACCTCGACACCTCATCGATCACGATGCTCCGCGGCGATGTCATGTACTTCAAGGAAGGATGGCTCGGGTCGCATGAGTTCCAGACAGGATTTCTTGCGATGCCGAGGAGCATCTACACGAAGAACGTCCACTTCCTCAATGACGGGTTCATTGTCGAGCAGCGGAGGATGGTCGACCCCGCGAATGCGGCGGCGGGAACCACCCCCTTCGCGCGGCAGTACATTCTCGGGGATCTGAACCTCGATCAGTCGAAAGGGCGCGACAAGGACATCGGCTTCTACGGTCAGGACAGCTGGAAGGCGGGACGCCTGACGACGACCATCGGTCTGCGGGTGGACCTTGTTCGACGTTTCGACGTACTGCGGAACCTGCAACGTCAGTCGAGCACCGAGATTGCCCCACGGCTCGGCTTCTCATATGTCCTCACGGAAGATGCGAAGAACGTTCTTCGGGGCACGTACGGGAAATACCATCAGCAGCTGATGGGGACGCGCAATCCGGTTCCGTCGTTTGGCGGCAATGACGCACAGGGGATGCGTAACACCTACGACCTCAACGCGGATGGCGTGTTCGAGACTGTGATCGTCACGCCGCCGGTGGCGACCTCGATCTCGAGCCTGCAGTTCGATCCGGAACTTCATCAACCGAGCTTCGATGAATGGTCACTCGGATACAGGCGGCAGTTCCCAGGGCAGATCGCCATGGACGTCGCGGGCATCGTGAAGGTAAACCACGATCAGTACGCGCAGGTCGACATCAACGGCATCTATCCGAGCGGCCCGTTTCAGCCGTTTGGCGGATTCGGCAAGGTCGACCCGAACCAGGGACTTCTGTACCGACTGACGAACAACTCCTGGAGCACCACGCACTACCGCGCGCTCCAGGCGACGCTTACGAAGAACCTCACGCATGGCTTCCAGATGCTGTTCACGGTGCAGCGCCAATGGCAGCACCTCGAGGGGACCTGGAATCCGACGGACCCGGCGAAGTTCATCCAGCCGGATGCGTTCCCGAACAACAAGAACATCTGGCGGACTGACGGCGTGCAGGATCAGAACAGCCTCGCGACGGGCAACTCGCTCGTGAACAACCCGATGTGGAACCCGTACTCGATCCGCATGGCGGGGACGTGGCACGCGCCGTGGGACCTGGTCACCTCTGGCAGCTATACCATCGTTGCTGGCAACTGGACGGGACCGGTGATCGATCAACTGCCCGCCAACAGTCCGCTGCTCTCGGTCTTTGGGCCGTCGACGGTGATGTCGTCAACGGGCGCGCGGCAGTCGAACCCGCTTGCCACGCGCATCCGGTTCTACTATCCGACGCGCGGAGAAGGGCAGCCACGGGCGCCCGACGTTCACATTGTCGGCGTGAAAGTGGGGAAGCGAATTCCGTTTGCGACCGACAAGAACGTCGAGGTCGCGTTGGAGGTGTTCAACCTCCTCAACGCCGGGCACTTCACGGAGTGGAGTCGGCAGGGACCGAACCGGATCTACAACCCGCAGACGTTCAAGACGTTCACGAACCCGCAGACACCACGGGCCGCGACGTTTGAACTGATCACGAGGTTCTGAAGTAGGTCCGCCTAAAGGCGGACCCTCTGATCTACTTGGTCGCCGTCGTTGGTTTCTTCCCTGTGTACTCGAGGACGAACAGTCCCGTGCCCACGCGATCGGACGCGTACGCCAGACCGCGATGGTCGATGGTGACGTCATTGATCTGAATCGCGGTGGGCTGTCCCTTCGCAATCGGATGTGACTGCGAGTTCGTCTTCGGGAGGTAATAGCCGACCTCTTTCAGGTTGTAAGGATCGGAGAGATCAACGACGCGGATGCCCGCGTTGAAATAGGCGACCCACGCCAGCTTGTCCTCGAACCGGTTGAGCTCGCTGTTCACCTTCTCCGCATGCTGATGCGGGCCGAAGCGTCCACCCTTGTCACAGAAGTTCCCGACCGGCACCTGCCACGTTGAGACGGGGAACGGATGCGTCTCGTCGGTGATGTCCACCATGTACGACTTGGAGCGGATGCCGCTCGCGCACGGTTTCATGTCCGCGTTCCCGGCGGCTTCGTCGGTGATGAATGCGTAAGTGCGCGGCAGGCCATCGGGTCCCTTGAAGTTCGGCACCTCCTCATACTTGATCGGCGACACCGTATGCGGCCCGCGTCCAGGCGGGTTGGTGTCGATCAGCCAGAGCATCTTCGGGTTCTTGATATCGGAAATGTCCCAGCCACCGGCGAGTCCAGCGCCGCGGAAGCCGATGTAAAGACGATGGTTGTCCTCGTCAACCAGCGGATGATGTGCGTACTCGTTCTGATAATCTGGCGTTCCTTCCTTCTGGCTCGGCGATGCGATGCGGCTGACGAACTTGGGATGCGTCGGGTCCTTGAGATCCCAGATATGGATGATCGTCAGGCCGCGATAGCCCGGCTCACCGGAGCTCGAATAGAAATAGCCGGACTTCTGCGACCACCATCCCTTGTGCGCGCGCCGGATGAACGTGCCGCCGCAGCCGGGTCCGCAGTTGTTCGGCGGCGTTCCCGTGATCTCGGACACTTTGAAGATCTTCGTCGGGTCGGTGCCGCGCGTCGTGATGTCCCAGATCTCGAACTTGAACTTCTTGCCCGTGTCCCAGCTGCGAATCAGATAGTCATGACCGGCGGGATCCGAATTGAAGCCGTAGTCATACACGACTGACACCGATCGCGAGTTGACGTGGGCCTCCTCGTTCGGGATGTGCCACACGAACTTCGGGTTCGCGGGGTCGTCGATGTTCACGATCGCCGTGCCATTCCATTCCATCTTGCCCGTGAGCGGGTTGAGGATCGGTTGATCGTTCCCCTGCCCGTCGTCAGACGCTTGCGGATCGTTGCGATCGTTTGGCGTCAGTCCCACGTAGAGCCAGTTGCCGTTGGCGGGGTCGGACTTCGCGGTCAGCTGGAGTCCCTGCCGTCCTTGCATATCGTTATAGCCAACGAGCCTGACATTCTCGGCGCCATCCGAACGGGGATCCGCCGCGGCCTGGGACGCCCCATTGGATGCCGGAGCCTGCGCGGTTGAGCATCCAACCAGCGCCAACACGAATCCGAGGCACGCCCACTTCATCATCGTCATCGCGAATCTCCTGAGTTTTCTTCGTGAACTCCGTGTGTGCGCGCGAAAGCGCGCCTTCTTCGTGGTTCCGGGTTGCGGGGATTATAGGCCCATGGCACACTGCCCAAGCGTTCTGGAGGACTTATGGTGAAAAGGTTCGTGATGTTCGTCCTGGCTGTTGGATTGTCGGCGCCCGTATCCGCGCAGGATGCCCGCGCGGTGCTGCAGGCGTCGCTGAAGGCGATGGGCGGCGAGAATCTCAAAACCATCCAGTACTCGGGCGCGGGATGGTCGTCGGCGATCGGCCAGACCTACGGCCTTGACACCGACTGGCCGCACTTCGAGGTGGCGGGCTATACGCGCGTGATTGACTACGACGCGAAGTGGTCGCGTGAAGACTACACGCGCCGGCAGGGAAGTTACCCGACGTTTGGACGAGTGGCGATTCCCGAGCAGCATGTCACCGCGATTCTAAGCGGCAACTATGCATGGGACATGAACGGCGAGACACCAGTGGCATTCACGCGGATGTATCTCGATGGCGTGCCATACAACATCCTGCGGCAGCTCGAGCTCGCATTGACGCCGCACGGCGCGCTCAAGGCCGGTCTCGCCGCGAATGACGCTACGGCCATCACCACGCCGATCGTCGGCCCGTCCGACTTCGGCCTGTCGCAGTTCGGCCGTAAAGTCACGATCGTGTCCTTCACGCTGTTCGGCAAATACAAGATGAACGTGACGGTGAACGACCAGAATCTCGTCGAGCTCGTCGACACGTGGTTCCCCAATCCCGTGTACGGCGACATGGACTACGAGATGCGCTACACGCAGTACAAGGACTTCGGCGGCATCAAGTTCCCGCAGCTCGTTCACGTCCACCAGGGTGACCCGCGTCTGAATCCCGCGCACAACTATTACGAGTTCAAAATCACCGACGTAAAAGGAAACGTGCCGGTCGAGAAGATGCCCGTTCCGGAAGCGGTGCGCAATGCCACGATTGCTCCGGCCAAGGTTGAGGCTCAGAAGCTTGCAGACGGCGTATGGGCGCTGACCGGCGGCACCCACAACAGCATGCTGGTGGAGTTTAAGGACTTCGTCGCCGTCGTCGAGGCGCCGAACAACGAGACGCGCTCGTTGGCCGTGATTGCCGAGGCCACTCGCCTCGTCCCGAACAAGCCGATCAAATATCTGGTGAACACGCATCATCATTTCGATCATGCGGGCGGCCTTCGAACGTTCCTTTCACAGGGAACGACAATCGTCACCCACGAGTCGAACAAGCCGTATTACCTCGACATCATGTTTTATCCGGCGCCGCGGACGCTCGACCCCGACCGGATGTCGATCTATTCGCCGATGTACATGATCAGCAGGCGGCCTGCGCCGATTGAGACGGTCGGCGGCGACACGCGCGCGACGGCGCCGTATGTCATCACCGACGGCGTGCGCATGCTGGAAGTCTTCCACGTGCAGGACATGGCGTACGAGCTGGGCGACGCGTCGCTGCGGCAGGGGAATCACAGCCAGGACATGCTGATGGCGTATCTGCCGAAGGAGCGGATCCTCTACAACGCGGACCTCTACTCACCACCGGCGGCGGGCGCGCCGCTCCCGACGCAGACGCCCGCGAGCAAGACGCTGTATCAGAACATCGTGAAGCTGAAGCTCGACGTCGCGCAGCACGTACCGACCCACGGGCGCGTCGGCGCGAACGACGAGTTTCTCAAGATTTTTGGGAAGACGGGAAATACGAATTAGTTAATGGTCGCTGCGAGCGGTGCGAAGGGTGCAATGAGTGCGAGAGGTGCGATGCAGCACCTATTGCACCGATTGCACCTTTCGCACCTTTCGCACTCTACGTATGCTCGACGCTCGCGAGTGAAAAGCCTCGCTCCTGCGCGCGATTAATCGCCACGATCCCTGCCGGCACGAGGCGCGCGTTCGGGAGCAGGTTCGCCTTCATCTCCTCGAACACGTCGTCCTGCTTGAGTCCCATCGCCATCGCAATGGAGGCGGCATAGCCGCGGCTCGACTGGTTGCAGACGGCGAAACGCAGCCCCCGCTTGATCAGCGGCTCGAGCCGTTCGCGCTGCAGGTTAACTGTGGGCGGCTGGTTGGTCTTCGGGTCGAGCACATGATTACGATCCGAAATCGGCTTGCCGTACTTTGCCCAGATCGCATCGCTGTATGCGAACAGCGTCGACAAGTGGCGCGCGACGAGCACGACCGCCAGGTCGCTGTCCTTCAGGCCGTAGTCGTTCACGTTGATGTTGAAGTACGTCGTCGTGAACTGAATGGCGCTCGAGAAGCCATCGGGGTTTGGTGCGTCCACGATGTAACGATGCCGGCCCGGGATCTGATCGAGCCAGTCGTCCTGAGCGTGACGCGCCGGATCGAACCGTCCGGGGGGCTGCGCCTGCACGGGGGCCGCCGCGCCGATCGCGGCTCCGCCCATCAGCCCGAAACCAAGCTTGGAAAAGAACGAACGCCGCGCGAGCGTGCGCAATTCGTCGTTTGACATGGAGGGGATGGTACACGAAAGGCACCGACCTCTGCAGGAACCCTCATGAGGTCGATGGCAGACCTGGAACACGTTGCCAGAGACCCGCCCTGACCTCCCGCACGATCCCGGCATTGACCAGGCTCGAGACGATGCGCCCGGCGGCATCCCGGGGTATATGGAGGAAGTCCTGCAGGCCTTCGAGTGTCACAGTCGTTTCCGCTTTGTGAACCACATGGTCCACCACGCCTCTGACAACTTCCGCGCGGCGCCCTTTCTCACGGCGCTCGATACCCATTCGATCCTCCGTCGTCTTGTGAGCGCAAGGTTGGTGCCCACATTGCCGATCAGGTCTCCGCAATATCCGCAGCGGTCCTGATAAGCTCCGCGCGCGATGCCGCGGAGACCTGTTCGGCTGACGGAAGTCTTTGCAGGGCGGACCTTGTCAGTTCCGTTTGCGGGGCGGACCTTGTGAGGTCCGCCATCGTTTACGTGGCTTTCTTCTTCGTCAGCTCCGCATAAACCGCGTCGACGAAGCCCGGGACCGGTCCGCGTCCAGCGGCGGGCGGTGCCGCGGCGCGTGCGCCTGGCGCCGGTGCGTCGGGAAGCGCTGACTTGATCTCCTCGAGCGATTTCCCTTCCTTGACCATCGCGGCAATTTTGTTCCGCCGCTCCGTCACCGCTGTCAGCTTCCGCTGCAGGTCGGCCTTCATCAGCACGTCGCCATGGCCCGTGACGTAGTAGTCCGCGTTGAGGCCAATCATCCCTTTGACATTGGCCATCCACCCTTCGACCGATCCGTTTTTGTCCATATGTATGTTCGGATTGTCGTCGGCGCGGTTGGTGACGACGATGTCGCCGGTAGAGACGACCTTCGCCTGCGGGTTGTAGACGATGAGGTCGCCGCTCGTGTGCGCTGGTCCCCAGTGATAGAGCTCGAGTTTCATTCCGTCGATTGTCATCGTCTCTTTGGTCTTGGTGGTGACCTGCGACGGCAGCCGATCCGGTGGCGGAGCACCGCGCCCGCCGGCGGCGATTGCGGCCTGCTGCTCCTTCTTGTTGTTCTCGTGCGCGATCACTTTCACCGAGGTCGGGTAAGCGACGAGGCCATTCACATGATCGCCGTCGCTGTGCGTCAGAAAGACGGTGGTGACCGGCTTCGGCGTGATCTTCCCGATTTCCGCGAGCAGATCCTTGGCGCCTGCCTCGGTCTGTTTGGCGTCAACGACGATCACGCCGGTCTTCCCGATGAAGATCGTGCTGTTGCCTCCCGAGCCGCCGAGGCCCGCCCAGACATCGGGCTTCAGTTGCTTCATCATCACCGGCTGGATGGCCGGCGGTGCCTGCGCGAATACGGCGGCCCCGGAGACAAGTGCAGCGGCCGCGAGTACAAAAATATTGATTCTTTTCATAACGGGGTTCCTCTCGGCGACAACTATAGAAGGGGGAGGGGGGAAGGGGGAAGGGGGAAGGGGGAAGGGCTGGTCGTAGGGGCCGCCTTTTAGGCGGCCCAGCCGCTTTCACTAGTACTTGCCGTAATAATCGTCGGGTGGCGGATAGTACGGGTCAGCCGGCGGAGGCAGCGGCAAGTCGCCGTTGATGCTGCCGATCATCGTCGGATGAATGGTGCAGTGATAGGTAGCGGTTGGCGTCGTCAGCGCAACGGGCGTGCTTGACTGGCCTGGCTGCACCTCGCCCAGGTCGGTTCCATCATCCAGCACGATGTGATGCATGCGGATGTCGGTATTTGTGAAGACGATCTGGTCGCCCATGTTCGCTGTCGTCGGATTCGGCATGAACGCGGTCGACCCGATTGTGCCAACGATCTTGATCAATACCTGCATTGGCGTTGGCGGTGGCGTAGCGGGATCTGGCATCGCGGGATCATCGAGCGCCCGGAATCGGCCGGCGGTCGGTGACGCGGTGCCCTGCGAATTCACCCTCGAAGGCGAGGATGGTAAGTAGCCGCCACCGCAGCTCCAGGAACCGGCGGCGCAGGCAATCATCAAAGTTGGCAACGCGAGCTTCGAGCGCATGTCGATCGAGCGAGCAACGTCGGTGCCCGCCGCAAATTATAGACGTGCATAGAACTTCATCGTGCCGAATTTACCGGCGCAGTAATGATTTACGGATCGCAGTTCGAAAAAAGGGCGCGCCCGGCCTGGGCGCGCCCTTGCGGGTTACGGCTTCAGAACGGTGATTGTCGTCCCGTTGCTGTCGCCGTCGGGATCGCCATTACTTGACGGCACGTAGGTGGCGCCGCTCGCCGTTATGTTTGTCACCGTGAAGGTGGCGCTTGTCTTCGACTTGCTCAGAGTTCCAGTCGTCAGCGTGCACGTGCCGCCTGCCGTGTTGCACGACGCACTTCCCGAAAAGCCGCCGCTCCATGTACCGCTCACGGTGGCGCCCGACACAAGAGCGGAATTCCCGTCACGGACGGTGATTGTCACCGAGGCTGTCCACGTGTTCTTCGACGTGGCGGTGCGGCCGTCGAGATCGGCCACATGCAGCTGCGGCGCGGCAGGTGTCGCGGCTGTCGCTGTATTCGAGTAACCCGACACGCCGCCGGTGTTGACGGCCTGCACGCGGTACGAGTAGGTGGTCGAAGGTGCGGAGCTCGTATCACTGTACGTCAGGACGTTCGCCGAGGTCTGACCGATTTTCGCGAAGGAGCTGCATCCGTCGCCGGCGCAGCGCTCGATGTCGAAGCGGTCCTCGCTGGTCGAGTCAGTCCAGTGCAAATCGATCCGGGTTGGGGAGATCGCGCTGGCGGAGAGCCCGTCGGGGGTTGAAGGCGGTGGTGGCGGTGTCGGCGTACCAAAGACACCATCGACGACGAGCGCGAACGGCTGCGGTCCGCTCGGGACGTTGAAGCCTCGCGCGACGACCGTCCACGTGCCCGCCGCGGGCGATTGGACGTACACGTTTTCGAGATTGTTCACTCGATCGGCCGATCCCCCCGGCTGCGACCAGCCGCCAGCGAACACGTTGCCGAGATACTGCGTGCCATCTGGCGCCGTGACGATCAGATCGAGATCGTTGACGAGATTCTTCGAAGCAGATGTGGACGACGCCGGATCGCTCCACGCGAGCGTGACCTTGAACGGTAATCCACCCGCGGTGATCGCGTACGTGTAGGTTGCGCTGGCAGCCGTTGTGAGCGACGTGGCGCCGTCAACGAACTTCCGTCGTGAATTGGTCGCCGAGTTCAGATCGACACGGCCCCAGCCCTCGTTGCGATTCGGAATCGGATTGGCGTTGTCGTTCACGCCGTCGTTGTTCTCGTCCAGCATGTCGACCGCGGAATTCACGATGGTGGCTTTGACCAGCGCCGCGCTCGCATTCATCCCGCTGTAGGTCTTGAAATAGAAATCACGCACGATCGCGGCGCCGCCGGCGACGAGCGGATTCGACATCGACGTGCCGCCCATGTACTTGTAATTTTGATTCAGCGGAAAGCCCCACCCGTCGTACTGATACGCGTTGTCCTGCGGGTTGGCCAACCCGTCGTACTGCTGCTGATATTTGTCCGAGTAACCCGACAGCACCCACGTCCCGGGCGCGACCACGTCCGGCTTGATGCGGCCATCGGACGCGGGACCGCGGCTGCTGAAGGCAGCCATCTGCTCCGCATTCCCGGCGCTCGGATCGTTCTTGATCGGGTTGGCGGGGTAGTCGTTTGGCCACGCCGCACCGTAGGTGAAGATCGTGTTTTGTCCGCTCTGGGCCGCACAGCTCGTGTAGGTCAGCCCTGCATCACATTCGTAGTGGCCATGGCGATCGTTCTCGCTTGCGCCGACGCTGATGACGTTCTTTGCCGTGGCCGGTGCCCCAATTGACCCCGCGTCGATCACCCCATCGCTGTTCGCGTCGATCCCTGCGTTGCCTGCGGAAAACGTGATCGTCATGTCGCGGTGATTCCAGATGAAATCATCGGTGTTGGCACTGTCCGTTGTGTACGCACCCGCGGCGTCGCTGCCCCACGAATTCGAATGCACACGGGCACCCGCGGTGTATGCCTGTTGAAACAGCTGCCGGAGATCGCTCGGAAGGCCGGTCAGGTAATAGCCGTTCTGGTAACCGTAGAGTGCCCTGCAGATGTTTGAGATATTGGCCCAGTTCTCGATCGCCTGGAAGACGAGGTGCGCCGCGGGCGCGGTGCCGCGTCCTTCGCCGCCGGGTCCGCCGGATCCGAGCACCGAAGCCGTCGTATGCGTACCGTGGCCGCTATCGACATCGACTGCGCCGTCGTTGACGATGCTGCTGAAGCAGCCGCCCGCCGCGCCAGGCCAGTTGTAGATGTTCGTCACCCGAGAGGAAGGCACGTCGAAAAAGCCGTTCGACACGGAACCGTTGCCCAGACCGGTGTCGGCAACCGCCACGGTCTGTGTCGAACCGTCGAACCCGTTCGCGTTGGCCGCTGCGGACCCGATAATCCCGCCGCCGCCGAACTCGTTGTTTTTCTTTCGGAGCACGAACGCGTCAATTTCGGCCACGTCGAGCACGTGAGCGATCGCATTCAATCGTCCCGGCGCTGCGGTGATCTCGACGACGTTTCCACCTCGACCGACGATCTCCGCCCCCGCGCCGGCAATAGCATCAACGGTCGCGTCGACGTCCGCGCCCCGCTCGATCCGCACGCGATAGAGGCGCGCGGCGCCTCCCGCACGAAGCAGCACCGGATCGAGCTTGTAGGCAGGGTGGAAGAGGCCGACCCACGCGACCGAGTCGAGTGCCGCGACGCGAGCCGCCGCTTCGGGGGTCATGCGGGCTTTGAACGCGAAATCGGGGACGTAGTCGAGGAGCTCAACGCCGGCGGCAGAGACGTCCGCCTTCCAGGCGTCCCTCACCGGGCCCGCAAACTGGACGATGAAGTATCCGCGTTGGCCGGCGCCGTAGCCGGCAATCATGAGTCCCGGCGGTATCGCGGGCTGTTCACCCCGCGCCGGCGTAAACATCGCCGCCTTCAGGCGAATGGGCGCCGCCGATGGCGGTCCCTGCTGCGCGGACACAACGAGGCCGACGCTGGCCGCGATCGCCGCGACAGCGACGTACACACCAACACCTTTACGCATGCGCACTCCGTGAATAGGAATGATGGAGATGAGGACCGTCCCGTTATGTGCGTGATTCTGGCGATGTCGAAGGTTGATACTGATACGCTAGCAGCTTCCGCGGCGTGCGCACGTCCGCGTCAAACAAAAGCAGTGCAGTTCATGGGCAAGGAGTGCAGTTATGCGTCGCCTTACATTTCTGACTATTGGCGTGGCGGTGATCCTGACCACGGCCGCCGCGTCCGCGCAACAGCGCGGTAGCGGCACGACCCGATTCGAAGTCACGAGCCTTCGCGCGGTGCGTCCGATCCTCGTCAAGACGATCGCCGATCTCGAGAAGAAGGACGTTGCCGCGGCGAAGACCGACATGGAGAACTACGACTCGGCCTGGAACGGTGTGGAGGTCTACGTCAATACGCGGAGCATGGACCTGTACAACGAGATCGAACACCACTACCAGACGGCTGTCACCGATGCGTTGAACAAGCCAAACCCGGACGCGGCTGCCATTCTCGCCGACGCGAAAGGGATGCTCGCAAAGTACGACGAGATGCTTGCGCTGGTTGAGAAGTCAGCGCCGCTCAATCGTCTCTATGACGACGTGGCGCGGCTGCGGATCGAGCGGGCACACCTGCGCGAGGTGACGCCGGCGCTCAAGGCAGGCAATATGGCCAAAGCCAAGAAATCGTTCGACGCCTTCAATGACAACTGGGACAACATCGAGGATCTGGTGAAGGAACGCTCGCGCGAGTCTTATGACACGATCGAGAAAGGCATGGTGACCATCGAGCGCCAGTTGATGCCCACCAAGCCGGACGTCGATGCCGTGACTGCCTCCGTGAACGAGGTGATGACGGAGTACAACAAGATCGTCGCGCAGATCACGCGCGAGGCTCGCGATGCGAAGTAGAAGCGCGATCTTCGTCGTCGCCGCGCTGGTTCTGGTGGCGTCGGGCGTGTCTCACGCCCAGAGCTATCACGTCGTCAAACAAACGCTGCTTGGGGGCGAGGGTGGCTGGGACTATGTGACCGTGGATCCCGAAGCGCACCGGATCTACATCCCGCGCGGAACGCACGTCCAGGTCCTCGACGAATCGACGCACAAGCTGGTCGCTGACATCCCCGGCATGAGAGGTATTCACGGTGTCGCGATCGTTCCGAAGGCGAACCGTGGGTTCGTCACCGGCAACGATCCCAAGGGCGTCATCTACGTGTTCGATTTGAAGACCAACCAGATGACGTCCAAGATCCCGACCGGTGAAGAGGACTGCGACGGTCTCTTCTACGATCCGGCGACCGACCGCGTCTACGTCCAGAACGGCGATTCGATGACGTCAACGGTCATCGACCCCGCGGGTGCAAAGGTGGTCGGGACGATCAAATACGGCGGTCCGCTCGAAGCGGGCGTATCTGATGGCAAGGGGATGCTGTTCGTCAACTTGGTCGACAGTGGGGAAGTGGCCGAGGTGGACGCGAAAACGCTGGGCGTGAAGACCACGTTCAGCGTCAAACCGTGTCAGCGGGGGTACGGCGCCGCATTCGACGCTGCGCACCGACGTCTCTTCGTGGCTTGCCAGGGCGCGATGCCGGTTGGCGTGGTGATTAATGCCGACACGGGCAAGGTTATCGCTTCGATGCCGATCGGCGGTGGCTCTGACGGCGTCGCCTACGATGCCGCCACGGGCGATGTGTTCTTCACCTGTCGCGACAGCGGCGATGGGATGTCGGGCGTGGTGAACATCTTCCACGAAGATTCACCCGACAAGTACACGAAAGTCGCAGACGTGAAATACATGTACGGCGCGCGGACGATCGCGCTGGATCCCAGGACGCACCACATCTTCTCCGTGGGAGCGACGAAGAACGATCCGGTTGCGCCGACGGCGCAGAATCGCAATCCGCGCCCACGGCCCGACCTGACCACGTTCTCGATCCTGGAGGTTGGAAGGTAGGTGTGGAGGCCGGGTCCCTTTGGACCCGGCTCATACTCCCGAAAAGTTACCAGCTGAAACGGACGCCGACTTCGGCGACCTGCTTCTGCTGCGCGGTGAGGATTTTTCCGAACGTCGCGGCACGAACGTTGGTCTGATAGCTGCTGCCAACTCCGCCGAGGTTATTGCGGCCCAGCAGGTTGACGACCTGCAGACTGCCTTCCACCCTCCTGCCGCCGCCGAGATTGATCGCCTTCGCAACGCGCACGTCGACACGTGAGAAGGTGTTCTTGTCGATCTGGCTCTCGGGCAGCGCGGGCAGGTTCAAGGTTGCCCGATAGGCATTGACCGCGGTCATCATCGCGGCGTTGTCGCGATTGCCCATGCTCTTGGTCGTCCCCGGCACGTAATCGGTGTTCGCGACACCGTCACCGTTCAGATCGACGCCAGCACGTGCGCTGAACGGCGTCGTCGTTCGGTAATTCCAGATCAGACCGAGGATGACGTTCGCCGGCAGCTGCGAGGCGTAGCTCACGACGAGCGCATGACGACGATCGCTCGGAAGCGGACCGAGATCGTACTGCGGGTTGTAATAGTCGGTGATGCTGCCACCCTGGTTGATGCCGACCGTATCCGGCGAGCCGTAGTTCCCATCCTGCTTTGCCAGCGTGTACGACACCTGGTACTGGTACCGATGCGACAGCCGCTTCTCCAACCGCACGAGCAGCGCTTTGTAGGTCCACTCGCCAATTGGATCTGTCGACACGATCTGTCCCCATTCGGGCAGCGGCCGAACACCGTTCTTCGGCGTGTTGATGTTCTCCGTCGTGAAGTAGTTCGTCGCCTTCTGGTAGACCCCATCGACGTTCAGCGCGGTGTCTGCCATCAGCTGCTGCGAGAATCCACCCGTGTACGTGTTGACCGGTGCGTTTTGGAGCTTGTTGCTCAGGATGTTGATATTCGGCGGCGCCGTGGACGCGAACGACGCCGGGTCGCGCCCCTGGTAGGGATCCGGATAGCTGGGGTTGTTGATGATGATGCTGTTTTGCTTGAGCGCCGTAATCTCGGTGCCCTGCGTCGCGTTGGTCACATTCGTGTACACCAGCCCATAGCCGCCGCGAACGACGAGGCGGCCATCCTTCTTCACGTCCCACGCGATGCCGGCACGCGGGCCGACGTTGTTCTTGTCGCCGCGTGAACCGAAATCAACGTACGGCAACGGACGTGGATACTCCGCCTGCGTGTGATGCTCGTCCCACACACCGGTCTGAATGTCATAACGCACGCCGAGGTTGAAGGTGAGGCCGCCGAACGGCTTCCATTCGTCGGATACATAGGCTGCGTAGGTGTGGCTGACGATGTCACGGTAGACGTTCGGGAATGCGGCGGTGAACTGCGTGGCGCCCGACAGCGAATTGAAGTTGAAGTTCGGGTTCAGCGGGTCAAAGAGCTGATCGCGGCCGAACGTCCACGTGCCAGGGTTGCTTGCGGCCCACTCATGTGTCGGGAAGAACTGCATGCTGCCCCCGATCTTCCAGTTGTGCGCGCCGCTGCTGATCGAGACCGTTTCCTGTGCTTCCGTGAAGGTGGTCATCGTGCCCGTGCGGCACGGCCAGAGGCACTGGTTATTGCCCCAGATCACGCTCGGGAACCGGTACTGAACCGTGCCGATGTACTGACCCGCACCAAGTGAGACAGGCATCGTGACGGGGTTTCTCAGCACGTCCGCCGGGGTGTAGTCCTGGTTCTGGTAGTTGCGATCCGAGGCGGTCGCGCGCATGAAATAGAACTCGTTCAGCACGCGATTCGAGACCACCCATGTGTGTCCCAGCGCGTGCATGTCGCGTGGAATGAGGTTATCGAGCTGGCTGAACGCCGCGTTGGTACCACCGCAACCGCTGCAGAAATACTCCGTGTGCTGGTTGATGTAGCGGTAAAAGAGGTTTTGCTTCGAGTTCATCTGATAGTCGCCGCGGAAGAACCCGATGTTGGTGAAGGAGCCTCCCTCGAACGACCCGGCCAGCGATGGGTAGAACTGCGTCGGCACGTTGACGGTGAAGAAGCTGTGTTCACGTGTGCGCTCGAAGGTGCCGAAGTAGTGGAGTTTGTTTTTGATGATCGGCCCACCGACGGAGAACCCATACTGATTCCGCTTGTATCGAGGATCCGCACGCCCGGCGTCGATCTGCTGCTGCGTGAAGATGTCGTTTCGCGTCATCTGCTGGTTACGG
>Ga0075418_10000753_pt1 | contig 35312 bp, 38 predicted proteins | sample SoiMetdeltSBSDD2_FD_81776 | JGI IMG/M metagenome (GOLD analysis project Ga0075418, IMG submission 81776) | Bulk soil microbial communities from a Populus tree surrounding site in Tennessee, USA - Soil MetaG P. deltoides SBSDD2 | ecosystem: Environmental > Terrestrial > Soil > Tree plantation... | reverse complement strand
TGACGGCAGCAGTAGTGACGGCAGCAGTAGTGACGGCAGCAGTAGTGACGGCAGCAGTAGTGACGGCAGCAGTAGTGACGGCAGCAGCGGTGACGGCAGCAGCGGTGACGGCAGCAGCGGTGACGGCAGCAGCGGTGACGGCAGTAATAGTGACGGCAGTGGCGCTGGCTGCGCCGAAAACCGCGGCACAAGCGGAACCGGCGGCGGTGTCGGCGGTAAAGATGACCGTTGCCCTGCGCAGCGGCGTGCTGACGCGTTGGTTCACTTGTGCCGCATGGCGTTGGCCGGTGGCGACCTGCCGGACCATGGTGGGCAGCGGCCTCAGGTGATGGTCATGATGCCTTACCAGCCGTGGTGTGAGGAGACGGCGGCCGCCGTGGGCCGGCTGGACAACGGGCAGCGGGTCAGCCCGGCCACGCTTCGCCGCATGGCCTGCGACGCCGACCTCATCCCGGTGGTGCTGGGTGGGGCCGGGCAGGTGCTCGATGTGGGGCGGACGCATCGGCTGTTTCCAGCGTCGATTCGCAAGGCGCTGATCGCCCGCGACCGCGGGTGCGCCTTCCCAGCCTGTGACCGGCCGGCGAGCTGGTGCGATAGCCACCACCTCGTCCCGTGGGACGTCGGGGGCGTGACCAGCCTGGATGGCGGCGTGTTGCTGTGCCGTCCGCATCACCGCCTTGTCCATGAGGGCGATTGGCAGGTGCGGCTGGGTCCCGACCGGCTACCCGAGTTCATCCCGCCCTCATACATAGACCCGCAGCGGCGCCCACGCCGCAACCAGTATCACCACCGGACGTGAATGGTGAGACCTGCTGACTAGTTGATGGGCAGGCCAAAAACCTTGCGCGTCAACAAGGTGCCACCGGCAACGGCCGCCGGCATGATGAGCACGCCGCCGAGCGGGATCAGGAAGCACAAGAAGATGGCGACACCAAAGCCGATGGCGGTCTTCCGCTGGGTCCGCAGCAGGCGCCGGCGCTCCTTAAGGCCCAACCCGCGGCGATAGAAGGCCACCCCGGTCACCTCGACGGAGAGGAACCAGCCGCCCACAAGCGCCCCCAGCACCGGACCCACCACTTGGCCGATCACCGGGATGAGCCCCACGACGAACAGCGGGATGGCGATCACCAATGTGGTTAGGATGAGCCGCCCCGAGTCGCGCAGGCTGCGCATCATCGCCGCGAAAAACGGGGTGTTCACCTCGTCGGGCACGCCGCCCAGTTCGTCCTCAATGGACTCGGCGATCGCCTCGTAGAACGGGTCGCCGATGGCGAGCGTGACGGCGGTGTAGGACAGGATCGCCAGCAAGCCGGCGATGCCCAGGATCGCCACCCCGGTGAGCACCTCCACCGTGCCGCGCAGCGCGCTTGACCAATCCCGCGCATACCAGGTCGCGACGTCGATGATGTCGCCGAGGAAAATGATCAGAACGGCGAACAGGATGGTGAACAGCACCAGGCTCAGAAAAGCCGGGATGAGGCCGAGAAACAGCCGTTTGGGGTGGGTCCCCACGCGTTTGAGGCCTTGGCCCAGAAGCTTCACACCTTCAAAGAAGTCCTTCATCGCCGAGCAAACTACCGCCTTCGCTCAAGGCCGGGCAATCGCCCGCCGCCAAACCGACTCACCCCAGCCGACTCACCGCCAAGATCCCACGGTCAGATCCCGACCAAAATCTCACAGCAAGATCTCGCAATTTGCCTGGCAAATAGCCGCTTGAGAGAAGTCAAATGGGACTATTGCCTGGCAAATTGGCGAATCTTGAGCCGCGGGCATGGTGGTGGGTTGCCTGGCAAGTCGTGGGATCTGCGGCGGGCGGGTCAGGTGGTGGCGGCCGCGTGTGGGGCGGGTGCGTCAGGTGAGAGCGTGGACGGTGAGGGCGCTGAGGGCTGGCGCAGCCAGGCGAGGGCGAGCAAGAGGATGCCGGCCACGGCCCAGGCCCCGAGTGTCCACATTGCTGAGTCCGCGCCAGCGAAGTCGAACCAGGCGGCCGAGCGCAGGGCCGTGGCGCCGGCGCCTATGGGCAGCCACTGACCTACCTCGCCCCAGGGTTGCGGCAGCAGTTCCGGTGCGCCGCCAACACCGGCCAAAGCGTTGCCCACCAACATGATGAGTATGGCGCCCAGGCCGATCCCGGCCGGGCCGATGATTGCGGCCAGACCGAGCACGGAGGCGCTCACGGCCAGCGCGATGAGCCCGATGAAGGCGGCCACGGGCAGCATGTCACCGCCGATGATGCCCATCCAGGTTTGCAGGATAAAAGCCCCGGCCAGACCGGCGAAGGCGGAGAACAGGAGCACACCCAGGAGGCGGGCGGCTTTTCGCGGTACCAAGGAAAAAAGAAGGACAGCGGCGATCAAGCTGGCGATCATCAGCGGGAAGAAGCCCGCCGCGAAGCCGGTGCCGCGCGGGTCGTCAGCGGGCAGCGGCGCCACATCGGTTATCGGCACCGGCCGGCCTGGGGCGAGTTGCTGCGCGGCGGCGGTGAGCAGAGCCGCGACGGTCGGGCTGGCGGCCGATGCGGTGTGAAGCGAAACACCGTCGGAGGCAAGGACGAAGGCGGCGTAGGCGGAGCGGTCCTTGAGGAGGGCGTCGGCGGCGGTGGCGTCGGCGACCTGGGTGACGGCGAAGGCGCCGGGGTGGGCGGCCTCGAGGCGGGCGGCGGCACGACGACGACGACGGGCAGGACGACGGGCAGGTCGCGCGGCTCGATGCTGGAGGCGGGCCCGGCGAACAGCGGTATCAGCAGGAAGAGCAGGACTAACGGCGCGGTCACGCCGAGGGCGGCGCCTATCGCGGCGCCGGCCGCGGGGAGAGGTCTGCGTGCTATGACGGGTCCTCAATTTCGAAAGCGAAAATTCAAAGCGAACGATCGTTCGTTTTCTGTCGTGATACGGGTCGTGATACGGGTCCTGATACGAGCCGGGTGCGAAGTCAAGAACGATCGTTCGTTTTATGATGGGACGCGTGCCACGCGTCTCCGAAGCCCATCTGGCCGCCCGAAGGCAGCAGATCATCGATGCCGGGCGCGCCTGCTTCGCGCGTAACGGCTTCCACGCCACGTCGATGCAGGAGGTGATCGCCGAGGCGGGGCTGTCGGTCGGGGCCTTCTACCGCTACTTCCGCAGCAAGGACGAGCTGATCGAGGCGATCGCGGAGCAGTCCGTGGGGCGCATCCTCGGTGCCATCAAACCCGTCTCCGAGCTCGAGCCGGCGCCGAGCCTGCCCGAGGCGGTGGCCATGATCGTCGAGGGGATCGAGCCGCACGCCACGCGCGAGGGCACCTTCGGCATGGCGATCCAGGTGTGGGCGGAGTCGCTGCGCAGCCCGGCGCAGGAGAGGCTGGTGAAAGACATCTATGGCCGGTTCGGCGGCCTGATGCGCCGCATTGTCGAGCGGGCCGCCGAGGCCGGGCACCTGCCGCCCGGCGCCGACATCGACGCGGTCGCCTCGGTCATGTTCTCTCTCGTTCCCGGGTTCGCGCTGCAGCGGGTGCTGCTCGGCGGGCTTGACCGCGAAACCTACCTGCGCGGGGTTCATACATGCTTCGCACCGCCGCCGGCGTTCGGCAGATGATCAGGCACGCGCCAGAGTCATCGCACGTCGATGACGCAGAAGCGGTTGCCGTCGGGGTCGGCCAGGACCACGAAATCCACGTCCCGGTCCTCGGGGTAGAGGTCCCAGTCGACGATCGACGCACCCAGCGAAAGCAGGCGCGCGACCTCGGCCTTGGCGTCGCCGCCGTCCGGGTTCAGATCGAGGTGCAGCCGCGGGTGCTTCTGCAACGGAGTATCAGTCAAGGTAAGGGCGAGGTGGGCGCCCGAGCCGCCGTTCGGGGGGACGAGCACGTTCCAGGCCGGGTCATAGGCCGGGTCACGCGGCACGTAGTGCAGGGCCTCGCTCCAAAAGCGGTATGCCCGGTCCATGTCTTCCACGCCCATCACAGTCTGCCGGATAGTCGCCATCCGTCCGAGTCTGGCAGAATGCCCGAGTGATCGCTCGGCTGGGCACGTGGCGAAACAGGTTCCTGAACCGGCAAGAGTGGCAGTTCTTCAGCGTGCTGCCCAAGGCGGACCGCGGCCTGGCCATCGCGTGGTGGTCGCTGCTGGCCTTACGCGCCTTGCTGCCGGCCGGGTTCGCCATCGCCATGGGCATGCTCGTCGGCGCCGTCAACGCCCGCTCGCCCCTGACCACCCCGCTCATCGTGGTGGGCATCGTCTTCGTCGGCATGCAGGTGGTGGCGCCCATCCACCAGGCGGTCGGAGCCAACCTCGGCGACCGCACCGCGGCCTGGCTCTATGACCGCCTCACCGAAGCCTGCGTGCAACCGCCCGGCATCGGCCACCTCGAGGACCCGGAACTGGGCAAGGACCTGGCCACCGCGCGCGACTTCGACCTGGGCACCGGCGGGCCGCCGCTGTTTGTGTCGATGGAGTTCATCGCCGGCGGCCTGGTGGAGCTGCTCGCCGGGCTCGCTTCCGCGATCATCCTGTTTGGATACTCGTGGTGGGCGCCGTTCGTGCTTGCCGGGGCGTGGCTGGCGACCCACTGGCTGCTGCGCGAGAGCGGGGTGTGGCGCGACCGCAACACCGACGAGGTGCGGGCGGCGCGGCAGCACGCCCATTACGCCTACCGCCTGGCCGTCGACGCGCCGCCGGCCAAGGAACTCCGCTTGTTCGGGCTCGTCGGCTGGGTCATCGAGCGGTTCGTCGCCCACCGGACCGTGCTGCACCGCCTGCAGTACCAGGCCACCCGGATGCGCGAGAAGTCGGTGTTGCTCAGCGTGGTCATCGTGCTAGGCGCCAACGTGCTGGTGTTCTGGGCGCTGGGCCGCTCGACCGCCGCCGGTGAGCTGGGTCTGGGTCAGCTTGTGGTCTTCGCGCAGGCCGCCATCGGCGCGTCGCTGATCGCTTTCGGCGGGCTCAACTGGGCGCTGGACAGCGCGGCCGCCCCGGTCGCGGCGGTGCTTCGGTTCCGCCAGGCGGCCCGGCCGCTGGGGGAGCTGCCCGAGGGCACGTCCCAGGCCGAGGACCGGCCGGAGCGGGAGATCAGCTTCCGGGACGTGGATTTCAGGTACAACGGAAACCTCGTGCTGCAAGGCTTCCGGCTGACCATCCCGGCCGGGGAATCGCTGGCGATCGTGGGGCGCAACGGCGCCGGCAAGACGACGCTGGCCAAACTGCTGTGCCGGCTCTACGACCCGGTAGGCGGCGCCATCGAGGCCGACGGGGTGGACCTGCGCGAGCTGGAACTCGACTCGTGGCGCTCGCGCGTCACCGCCGTGTTCCAGGACTACCTGCGCCTCGATCTGACCCTGCGGGAGAACGTGGCGCCCCAAGGGGCGCCGGACGAGGTGGTCATGGCGGCGCTGGAGGCGGCGGGGGCCGCTGATCTGTCCGCTTTGGACACACCCTTGTCTAAGGGGTACCCGGGAGGCACCGACCTGTCCGGTGGGCAGTGGCAGCGGGTGGCACTGGCGCGGGCGCTGTGCGCGGTCAAGCTGGGTGCACGCGTCGTGCTGCTCGACGAGCCCACGGCGCAGCTCGACGTGCGCGGCGAGGCGGAAATCTTCGAGCGCGTCCTGGCCGAGACCCGGCACTGCACGACAATCCTTATCTCCCACCGGTTCTCGACCGTGCGCCAAGCGGACCGCATCTGCGTGCTCGAGAAGGGCAAAGTGGTGGAGCTGGGCAGCCACGACGAGCTGATGGCGCTCAACGGCCGATACCGCACCATGTTCGACCTTCAGGCGGCCCGTTTCGCCGCCGGCCTGCCGGAGGAGGAGGACGAAGATGTCATCGCAGGATGAGCTTCCTCCGGGCCTGAGCTCGATGTGGCGGCTGTGCAAGCTGGGCCTCAAGTTCGAGCCCGGCCTGATGATCGTCGCGTTTGGACTGTCGTTGCTGGCCGCCCTGCCCGACGCGCTGCTGGCGCTGTGGCTGAAGTTCCTCGGCGACGGGGTGCTCGGCGCGGACTGGGGGCTGGTCTACCTGTCCCTGACGGGGATTGCCGTCTCGGCGGTGGGCACATGGTACCTGCGGACCATTTCGACGAGGGTGCAGCGGCGCTTCCGCGACAAGGTGACGATCGCGCTGGAGTCGCATGTCGCCCGGTTGCAGGCCTCGGTCGCCTCCATCGCCCACCACGAACGCCCCGACTACCTCGACCGCCTGGCGGTCCTGCGCGAGCAGGTGTTCGTGCTCGACCACATGTACATGTCCGTGTTCACCACGGCCGGCTGGATCGTGCGGTTGGCGGTGACGGTGGCCCTGCTCGCCTCCATCCACTGGTCGCTGGCGCTGCTGACCCTGTTCGCCCTGCCGACCGTGCTGACCAGCTCGTGGCGCCCGGCGGTGGAGCGGCGGGTGGAGGAGCGCGGCGCGTCCTGGGCCCGGCTGGCCCGGCACCTGTTCGTGGTCGGCACCACCGCTTCCCCGGCCAAGGAGGTGCGCGTCACCGGGATCGGCGAGCTGGTCACCAGGCGGCGCCGCGAGGCGTGGGAGCGGTGGCACCGGCCGATGGCCTCGGCCCGGTGGCGCTCGGCGTGGTGGCACGCGGCCGGTTGGGCGGTGTTCGCGGGCGGGTACGTCGCCGCGATCGTCTTCGTCTCCACCGGGCTCAACGCCACGCCCGGCAACGTGCTGCTGGTGCTCGCGGCCGGATCGCGGCTGTCGGCCTATGTCAGCGCGACCGTCGGCGAGATCGGCTTCCTGCGCGGCATCTGGCTCGACGGGGCTAGAAGGCTTGCGTGGCTTGAGGATTACGCCGCCTCCTTCGCCGCCCGGGCCGACCAGCCGGTGCCGGCGAGGTTGCGCGAGGGCATCGTGCTGGAGGGGGTCTCGTTCGCGTACCCGGGCACGCAGCGACTCGTGCTGGAGAACGTCGACGTCAAACTGCCGGCCGGTGTGGTGATCGCGGTGGTCGGGGAGAACGGCGCGGGCAAGAGCACCCTGGTGAAGCTGCTGTCCAAGTTCTACGAGCCGACCGAGGGCCGCATCCTCGTCGACGGCGTCGACCTGGCGCGTATGCCCGCGGACCAATGGCGCGAACGACTTTCCGGCGCGTACCAGGACTTCTTCCGCTTCGAGCTGCGGGCGCAGCACACCGTGGGCGTCGGCGACCACCCGCGCATGGACCAGGACCCGGCGGTGATGACCGCGGTCGGTCGGGCCGGCGCCGACGACGTGGTGGGACAGCTTCAGCAGGGGCTGGAAACGCAGCTCGGCCCGGACTGGCCCGAGGGCGTCGAGGTCTCCTTTGGACAGTGGCAGAAACTAGCCCTGGCAAGGGGTTTCATGCGCGACGAGCCGCTACTGCTGATCCTGGACGAGCCCACCGCGGCGCTGGACGCCGAGACCGAGCATGCGCTGTTCGAGCGGTACTCGGAAGGGGCCAAGCGGGGCGCGGAGAGCGGGCGCGTGACCATCTTGGTGTCCCACCGGTTCAGCACCGTGCGCATGGCCGACCTGATCGTGGTGCTCGACGGCGCCCGGGTGGTGGAGGTGGGCACGCACGAGGAGCTGATGGCCAGGCGCGGGCAGTACTCCGAGCTGTACTCGATCCAGGCCGCCGCCTACAGCTAGGCAGGATAGCTGCGCCAGATCAATGTGACACTGGCGGCGGCCATCCGGGGTTGGATCACCGTGAGCGCAACAACGATCAGCCGGTTGTGCTTAGAAGATCGTGCCTAGTAGATCGTGCCTAGTAGATCGTGCCTAGAAGAGCGTCAGCTGTCCCGGGATCGGGTCGTGGCGCACGGTCAGGCCCCGGCGGAACTTCCACGGCTTGAGGACAAGCGGGCGGGCCTGGGCGGGCGTGCCGTCGACGAGGGCCCACAGCGACGGCCCGAGGTTGATGCCGCGCTCGCGTAGCGCCCGCCGGATCACCGGATAGCTCAGCGGCAGCCGGGCCGAGGCGAGCTCGGGCACGGCGACGTCGGTGCGCATGCGCATCAGCCGGCGGTTGCGCTCCACGATCTGCCGGGTCGCGGGCAGGCCCAGCTGCTCGGCGGCGTGCTCGCCGACGGCCTCGCGGACGGCGTCGCCGTCGCCGTTGTCGAGGGCGGCCCAGGCCGCGTCGACCGTGCCGAACTTGGCCAGCAGGCGGGCGGCGCGGGCGGCCCCGAAACGCCGCACGCCGTGCAGGTTGTCCGACGGGTCGCCGCGCAGGGCCGCGTAATCCCTGTACTGCCAAGGCTCCACGCCGCACACCTCGACCAGGCTCGTCCGGTCGACCAGCACCGCCTCGTCGAAGCCGCCGTTGCGTACCCGCAGCACCGAGGTCGACTCGTCGATCAGGGCGAAGGCGTCGCGGTCGCTGGTCATCAGCACGCTGCGCCAGCCGCGCTGCCGGGCGTGCGCGGCGCAACTGGCCAGCACGTCGTCGGCCTCAAGCGCGGGCGGCACCACGGTGCAGACCCCGGCCGTGCGCAGCAGACCGGGCGCGCCCAGGATCTGTTCGGCCAGGTCCGAGGGCTTGTCCGGTCTTTGAGCTTTGTACCCCGGCCAGTCCTGTTTGCGCAAAGAGTCCTCGGTGCAGTCGAACCCGACCACCAGCGCGTCGGGCCGCAGGTGCGCGGCGGCGCGGGCCAGGAAACCGACCAGCCCCCGCAGTGCCCACACTGGCCGGCCGGATCCGTCGAGCAGCCCATCCAGCGCGAACGCGTGGTAGGCGCGGTGGAGCAGGCTGTTTCCGTCCAGGACGAGCAGGAGCGGGCTGGGGGGCGGCACCCGCTCAGCTTAGAGCCCGCGCGATGGATGACGCGTCCGGCCAGGCCACGCGCAGGCAGTTGGGCGCGCCGTTGAGCCGTCCGGGCACCCCGCCGATCGGGGGTACCTTGGCTTTCTCCACGATCGCGCCGCCGAGCGCCCTGTAGAACGCTTGGGCGGCAAGGTTTTGCTCGAGGACCCACAGATATAGAGGGCGTTTGCCGAGGGCCGAGGCGACGTGGGTCATCAGGGCCTTTCCGACGCCGGCGCGCTGCCTTTGCGGTACCACATGAAGATTGTCGACAAGGCTGCCCCAGAGCTTGTCGTGGTTGAACACCACGTGCACGAAGCCAACGTCATCGTCGGCTATCAATGTCAGGGTGCCCTCGGGCGAGGCCAGCCGGGCTGACCACACCGCGAGCCGGTCGGCGAGCACATCGCCGTCGAGGAAGGCGTCGGCGTAGGCACCCCGGTAGTGCCGGCGCCAGCTCTCCGCGTGCAGCCGCGCCACCGCCGCCGCGTCGTCGAGGCCGGCGGGCCTAACCTGAAGGAGTGGCTTGATCAATGTCCCTCCTGCGGTGATTCGGGGCGGGTTTGACACTGTGAGAGGGACAACGATCGAGCGGCCAGGCGGAGGAGGGCGGCTCCGGCGGGTTGTATCGGGTAGCGCCGCACCGTCTCGGCGGTGAACGGGATGGCGCTGAGCGTGCCCTCGTCGTTGGCGCCGACCACTTTTTCGAAGACGTCTTGTTCGAAGACGTCTTGTTCGAAGACGTCTTGTTCGAAGACATCGTCGAAGGCGTGTGACGCGAATGTGACGCGGCAGAGCAGATCGCACACCAGCGTGAGCGGGTCGATTCCGGCGCCCAGCCAGTCCACCGCGATGTCGCCGATTTCCCTTGCGGCGTCGAGCTTGCGGGCGAACTCCCATCCGGCGTAGTCGATAGGCCGGGTGTCACTGCCGTAGTCCTCGGAGCCGCCGAGCAGCTCCTCATGCATCTCCCGCTGGATGCTTCGCCACAGGTCGAAGTCGTTGCGCAGGTTCCACTCGGCGTCGTCGGAGGGCTGGAAGACGCCGACCGGCGCGACCTGGTACAGGCCGCCGTTCATGGCCACTTTCGCCGGGTCACGCCAGTGCAGCAGCATCCGCGGGCCATCCCGATCCTGGCGCAGCACGAGGGTGCTGATGGCCACCGGCAGCGGCCGCCGCGACAGGTCGAGCGGGTCGCCGATGGCCCGCCGCAACGGCAGATCCGTCTCACCGGATCGCACCGCCCGGGCATACTCGTGCGCCACCGCCTCGCCGATGTCGATGTTGGCGAAGTACTGCGCCGGGCCGAAAACCATCGAATCCCCGATGCCGCGCAAGGCATAGCACATCCGGTTGTGGAATACCCGGGGCGGGGTGAGCTCGCGCATGGCATCGGAATAACGCGGAAATCCGGCTGTCACCCCGAATGGGGCCGCCTCGTCGCCGGTGACGGCCCAGCCGGCCGGTCGTTCGCTCCACTCGAGCCTTATCGCTTTTAGGGGCACCGGTTCGCTTGGCAGCCATTCAGTTTTCGCCAGCAACGCGGTCCCGGCGACCCGCGGCGCATCCGGGTAGAGGTCGGCGGCCCGGGCGGCAAGCTCCCAGCGGTGCTCGTTGAGCCACGCTCGCGTCTGCCGCCAGGTCATAGCGTCACGAGGGTCATGGGTCACGGGGGTCATAGCGTCACGGGGGTCATGGGTCACGGGGGTCACAGGGGGTCATAGCGTCACGGGGGTCATAGCGTCACGAGGGGTCACAGCGTCACGGGATTCATAGCGTCACGGGATTCACAGCGTCACGAGGTCGAAGGCGGCGGACAGGGTGCCGGCGAATGTGGTGCCCGACGGGGAGTCGAGCCAGTGGTCCAGCGCGGTGTGCACCACGGCGACCACGGTCGCGGCGGCCAGCCGGGGGTGCAGGTCGCGGCCGGCGTCGGCGCCGGTCCTGACCGCGATCTCCCGGGCCAGCACCCGTTGCCCGAGCAGGTCCGCCTTGACGAACTCCGCCCGCAGCGACAGCTCTTCCTTGATGAGCCGCACGGTGGCCACCGCCTCGCGATCCGGCTCGCCGTAGGCCTCGATCACCGCGTGGCGCAACGACTCCCAGAGCGGCTCGTCCCGCGGCCGAGCGCGCAGCACGGCGGCGATCCGGTCGGCCTGGGCGGCGGCGTTGCCCACGACCGCTTCCTCTTTGCGGGAGAAGTAGTTGTTGAAGGTCCGCGGAGACACCCCGGCCTCGGCGGCGATGTCCTCCACCCGCAGCCGATCGAGGCCGCGCTCCATCGTCAGGCGAAGCGCGGCGGCGCTGAGCGCGGCCCGGGTCGCCGCCTTCTTGCGCTCCCGCAAACCTTCGGTGCTCATCCCGATCACGGTAGCAGCGGTGCGTACTCCGGCAGCGGGTCGACCCTGGACTGCGTGCGATTTTCCAGCCCGGCCATAGTTTCGGCGACGCGAAGGCGAGCGGTGAGGTTGCGAAACCCGATCCCCAGCCGGGTCCGGGGCACCAGCATGCCGGTGAACAGACCGCCCTGCGCTTTGGCGATGGTGGGCCGCAGACCCTTTTCGTAGCGGGCGAACGCTCTTGCATAATCCGATGTGGAGGCAAGCTCGCCCGCGAGCCGGTAAGCCCCGATGAGCGAGATCATCGCGCCGGAGCCGGAGACGGGCGAGGCGCAATAGGCGGCGTCGCCCACGAGCACCACCCGCCCGGCCGACCACGACGGCATCCGCACCTGGCTCAGCGAGTCGAAGTAAAGCCGCGGGTCGGCGAGCGCACCGCGCAGCAGCTCTGGAGCGTGCCAGCCCATCCCGCCAAACACGTTGCCCAGCAAGCTTTCCGGACTCTCCACGAGCCCGGACTCGAAGATCTTGGACGCGAAGATGAAGTAGGCCTTGGCCCCGGTATGGTTGCCCGACCGGTAGATCCCGGCCATCCGGCCCGGCTCGTTGTACATCGTCATCCATCTGTTCTCGCCCAGCGCCGGGTCGGCGTCGGCGAAAGCGAAGTAGTGCCCGAGAAACTTGAGGTACCGCGGTTCGGGTCCGAAGACCAGCCGCCGCACGCCCGAGTGGACGCCGTCGGCCCCGACGAGCAGGTCGAAACGCCGCTGCCCATTTTGTTGGAAGGTGACGTCCACGCCGTGGCCGTCGGGCCGGACTGCGCTTATGGCGTCGCCGAAGAGGAACTCGGCGGTGTCGCGGGTCTGTCCATAAAGGAGTGTCACCAGGTCGCCGCGCATGATCTCCAGGTTTGCACCGGGCAGCCGCACCCGGCCCCGCACGCGGCCGTCCGTGTCCACAAAGGACATGCCGTCCACCGCGGCGGCCGCGGCCCGGACGGCGGGCAGCAGGCCCATCCGTTCGATCACCTCGACCGCCTGGCCGCGCACGTCGACACCGTTGCCGCCCGTGCGTGGGGATCCGGACCGTTCGACCACGGTGGGCCGCATCCCGAAGCGGGACAACCAGTAGGCGAGGGTCGTGCCGGCGATTCCGGCACCGGAGACGAGAACGTCCATGCCGCCAAGCTTAGCTAAATCTTGCGCGATACGCAATTTTTCTGATCCGGCAATTTTAGGCTCGGGAGTAATCTTGCCGGATGGTCGCCGCCCTGGAGATGTACTTCGACCGCGCCGCCGAGCGTCGCGTGCGGCGCCTGTGGGACGCACTCGAAGACGTGGGCGTACAGACCATGCGCGGCGCGCTCAGCGGCCGGCACCGCCCGCACGTCTCTCTCATCAGTGCCGAGACCCTCGACGGTGTCGCGATCAAGCAGGCCCTGGTGGGCTGGAAAGCCGCGCCCCCGCTGAACCTGCGATTCGACTACATTGGACAGTTCCTCGGCCGGGTGCTGTGGCTGGGTCCGGTGCCCGACCCGATGCTGCTGCACCACCACACCGAGGTGCACGCCCGGCTCGACGCCGCCGGGATCGAGGGATTCGACATGTACCTTCCCGGCTCCTGGGTGCCGCACTGCACCCTGTCCATGCGGGTGCCGCACGCCAAGCTCTCGGAGGCGATCCGGGTCTGCATGGACGTGCTGCCCATCCACGCCACCATCGTCGGCGCGGCCGTGGCCGACCACGCCCGCGAGCTCTACACGCCGTTGGACTGAGCCCGGTTGCGCAGCCGGACCCAGGTCTGGCACTCGGGCGCGGGCAGGTGCGTCACGATCTCGGCCGCGTGCCACGGTTCGATCTCGCGAGCACTCTGGATCAGCTCCTCGACCGTGGGCGTTCCCTGGTCGATCCCCCGCTGGAGGTAGTGGTCCTCTTTGATGAGCGCCCACAGCGCGCACAGCTGAGGCAGCCGGTTGCCCGCGCGGGACAGGTAGCCCTCGGCCCGCTTGATGTCGTCGGTGGCGAATTCTCGGGGCCGGTGGCCGCCGAACGTGGCGAGCACCGCGTAGTAGCGATATTCGCCGTTGTCGCTATCTTTTACCGGCCGCAGCAACCGACGCACGGTCGGGTAGTCGCGGTTGGCCAGTGCTTGGCGGACCGCGGCCAGGCTCGGCTCGGCGGGCGGGCGGCGGGCGAGGTACAGCTCCCGGCCGTGCTGGTGCGCCGAGCTCATCGGCGTCTGACCGCAGCCGGAGTCCACGACGCGTTTGGCGACAACATCGCACAGCTGTCCGACCGACGCCCAGCCGGTTTCGTCGACGGCCGAGCCGTCGCGCAACACCTCGACCAGAGCGTGGGTCAGGTGCGACAGCCCGCTGGGGGCCACGCCGGCGGGTTCGACCGGGCTCGCGGCCGCGAGCGTGTGGTACCCGTGGCCCTGCATCATCGGCCGGAACGCCAGAGCGTAAGGAACCTCCTTGAGCGGCTTGAGCGGCTTGAGCGCCTGGGGTGCCTCGCGTGCCTGAGAGAGTGCTGCCTGCGAGAGCGCCGCGCCGCCGAAGCAGGTGTCGAGCACGACGAAGATACCCTCGCCGGACGCCATCGCCAGCTCGCTCATCAGCCACACGTCGGTGACGCTGTCGCCGGCGTCCTCCGGGCAGCGCGGTGAGTCCGCCATCAGCAGGTGCAACCGCCCGGTGGCGAAGTCGTACTTGCCGTGCCCGGAGAAGTAAATCAACATCGCGCTGTCGCCGTGGCGTACCAGAAAATCCGCCACAGCCCGCCGCGCCTGCTCGGCCGCGGGATTCTCCAGCCGGTCAATCTTGGCGAACCCGCCGATGTCCGGGTCGGCCAGCACCGCCTCCAGTTCGCGGGCATCGACGGCGGCCGAGCGCAGGGCCGGGTAGTGCTGGTAGGTACCCACGGACAGGAGCAGTGCGTTCCAGCTCGGCGCGGTCATCCACACTCCACGGCGGAGGCGATTCGTCAATTTATACGCGGCAATGTCCGCGCGATGACGAAGCTAACCCACCGAAGGAATCATCGCAATCTAAGTCGTATTGCTGACACACGTGTCACAAAATCAACTATCGTACCGGCTCTGGACGGCCAGCAGCCGCGACGGTTTGGGCGCCCCGAAAACGCCGGTGGGCGTGGGGATCCCGGCGTCGAGCCGGAACGCGACGATGGAGTCGGAGCGCTCGTTGGCCACATAGAGCGTGTCGCCGATGAAGGCGAGGTCACGTGGCCACACCCCGCCGCACGGCGCGTCAGTCAGCGGCGTCAGGACCGTGCCGTCGACCGCGAAGACCGTCACGCAGTCCCGTCCACGGTTGGCCACATACAAGAACCGGCCGTCGGGAGAAAGGGTCAGCCCGCTGGGAAAGTTCTCCGACACGGCCGAAATGGTGGCGTTCACGCTCGCCAGGAGCCCCAGGTCCGGGTCGAGCACGAGCACCTTCGAGCTCAATTCGGCGGTGGCGAACGCGTGCCCGTCGGGGTGAAACACAAGGTGCCGAGGCCCGCTACCGGTGGGCACGTGGGCCACGGCCCAGCGGGAAAAGTCCAATGTGTACAGCCGGAACATGTCATTGCCGAGGTCGGTCACGACCGCCCGGTCCGCGTGGAACACGACATGGTGCGCGCGTGCCCGGGCGCCGAACGACTCCACCCGTTCGGCGGGCAGGATCCTGCCGTCCACCGCGTCGAGCGGGTACACCGCGATGCTGCCCCCGCCGTAGTTGGCCACCACGAGGCGGGAGCCGTTCGGGTTGACCGCGAGGTGGCAGGGGTCCGAGCCGTGGGAGGGCTGGGTGCCCAGCGGGGTGCCGTCGAGGTGGAACGCGGCCACCGCGCCGTCGGCGGTCTCGGACACGGCGTAGAACACGTCAAGGTGCGGATGCCGGGTGAGCCATGAAGGGTTGACCAGATTCGCGACGACAGCGGGGTCGCCGAGCGCGCCGGTGGCGGCATCGTGCTGGAAGCTCAGGATCGAAGACGTGTACGAGCCGGCGTAGACGGACACTCAACTACCTTACGTTTCCGGGTCGCGGGGGAACTGCTCTTCCAGCCCATCCACTCCGACGAGTGGCATTGTGAGCAGTTCGCGGACGGCCGCCTCCCGCCGGGCCAGGGCCTCGCGCTGCGCGCCGGTGAGCCGGACCCAGGGCGCGGGCGGGTCGGGAACCTTGGGCGGCAACGGTTTTCCGGCCAGCAGGGTCAGCTCGTTGCGCAGCCGCAGCCGGCCCACGCGCACCTGCCCGTGCACGTCCGCCAGCGGGAAGCTGCCCTCCTCGAGGCTGAACACCGCGATGTCGGCCGCGGCGCCCGGCGCCAGCGTGCCCGCGTCCAGGCCCAGCGCCCGAGCCGGGTTGCCGGTGACAGCGGCGAGAACCTCGGGCAGGCCCATGCCGAGCGCCAGCAGCTTGGCCATGGTGGTCGGCAGGTCGAAGGCGGGACCGTGCAGGCAACGCTGGTGCAGGTCGGTGGAGATGGTGTGCGGTGGCATCCCGGCGTCCAGCTGGGCCTGCGCCACATCGAAGGCGAATCCGCCGGCGCCATGGCCGATGTCGAAGACAATTCCTCTTTGGTACCCCGTGAGCATCGCCGGATCCAGACCGCCCCTGGCGGTGGCGAGCCCGCTGGCGCAGTGCGTGATGATGTCGCCCGGGCGCAGCAGCGGCAGCACCTCGCCGACCGAGGGCGGCGGCGCTCCAATGTGGACCATCACCGGGCGTGTCCCGGCGGCCTCGACCGCCCGGCGCAACGGCTCCACCCCGTTGCCGCCCACGTTGAACCGGTCCATGCGCACCTTGACCCCGCGGAGCCCCGGATGGCGCCGCAGCGTCTCGGCGGCCAGATCCGGGTCGCAGTTGGCCGGGTCGCGGGACTCGCCCATGGCGCCGGTCAGCCCGACCGCGGAGATGTTGAGCAGCGAGGCGACCCGCACCCGGTAACGGGCGGCGGCCAGAAACGAGTCGATGGTGTAGGCGCCGGCCGAACCCGCGTCGACCCAAGTGGTCACCCCGCTTGCCCACGCGACCGGATCGGGGTCGATGCCCCAGTAGGTGCCGCCGGGGTGCACGTGCGTGTGCAGGTCGACCAGCCCCGGCGTGACCAGTTTCCCTTGCACGTCAAGGACTTCCCGTGCCGGTCCGGTGATCCCCGGCTCCACCGCCACGACCCGCCCGTCCCGGACCGCCACGTCGGCGCGCCGCATCGCGGTGCCGTCGAACACCTCGCCACCGCGCAGGATCGTGTCATACGGAGCGTCTACGTTGATTCCATGACTGTACTTGGTGTCGTGTTCCGGCCCCAGTTCCCGCCGGAGCGGCTGCGCCCGGTCGCCGAGGCCGCCGACGGGGCGGGCCTCGACGAGTTGTGGTTGTGGGAGGACTGCTTCCTGGAGAGCGGCATCGCCAGCGCCGCCGCCGCACTGGCCTGGACATCCCGGCTGACCGTCGGCATCGGGGTGCTGCCCGTGCCCGTGCGCAACGTCGCCTTGACCGCGATGGAAGTTGCCACCCTCGTGCGACTGTTCCCGGGCCGGCTCAAAATCGGTGTGGGACATGGTGTCCAGGACTGGATGGCCCAGATCGGCGCCAAAGTCTGCTCGCCCGTCACACTTTTGCGCGAGCACCTAACCGCCCTGCGCGCGTTGCTGCGCGGCGAAACCGTCACCACGTCCGGCCGCTACGTCTCACTCGACAGCGTGGCGCTGGACTGGCCGCCCACCGCCGCCCCGGCCATCTACGCCGGGGCGATCGGCCCGCGCACCCTGCGCCTGTCCGGCGAGGCCGCCGACGGCACCATCCTCGTGGCGGGCACCACCCCCGACCGGCTGCGCGCCGCGGTGTCGCTCATCGACGAGGGCCGCTCCAGAGCCGGCCGCACCGACCCGCATCCGGTCGCCATCTACCTCCACGCCGCTGCCGGAGCCGATGGGGCGCAACGCCTTTCGGCCGAGATGGCCCGCTACGGCTACACGTCGCCCGAGCAGTGCTCGGCCGCCGGCCCGGCCGAACAGGTGGCGGCGGCGGTGCGGCGGTGGGCGGAGGCGGGCGCGAGCACAGTCGTGCTGCAGCCCACCGACGACGACCCCGACCCGGAAGGCTTCGTCCGCTTCGTGGCCCAGGAGGTCAAGCCGCTGTGTGACTTCTAGCCGCCGTGGCACCTCGTTGCCAAACCTCGTTGACAAACCTCGTTGACAAACCCCGTTGCCAAACCTCGTTGCCAAACCTCGTTGCCAAACCTCGTTGCCAAACCTCGTTGACAAACCTCGTTGACAAACCTCGTTGACAAACCTCGTTGCCAAACCTCGTTGACAAACCTCGTTGACAAACCCCGTTGACAAACCCCGTTGACAAACCCCGTTGACAAACTCGCGCGGCTTATCGATTATCGATGCATCGTTTTTCGATGCATCGTTTTTCGATAAAGGGGAGACTCATGTCGCTGGCCGAGAAGGTACGCAAAGCCGACTGGCTCAACGAACTTCGCGCGCTCGTCATCGTCGGTATCGTCCTGACCCTGCTGTTCAGCCTCATCGAGGTCATCACCGTGGCGCTGGGCGGGCAGGCGGTCGTCGAGGTGCGCCACAACCCCGCCGGTCCGCAGGAGTTCCAGCTGGGCGGGCAGGCCGTGGAGCACGTGTCGACGCGAGTGGCCATCCTCGAACCCACGCCCGCACAAGCTCTGTGGTACCTCGGCACCTTCCTGCCCAGCGCCGTCGTGCTGCTGGCGGCGCTGTCCATGCTGCTGCGCCTGCTTTCGCGGGCCCGCCGGGCCAACCCGTTCACCCGCGACACCGTGCGGGATCTGCGCTGGCTGGCGGTGGTCGTTTTGGTCGGCGGAACGCTGGCCAGCCTGGTCGAGTCGGTGGCGACCCTGCGCCTTTCGGCCGGGCTCAAGCCGGACACCGTTTCCGGTTACTGGAACCTTCCCGCTCTCTGGTTGCTCGCGGGCTTCGGCGCCATGGCCGTCGCCGAGATCGTGGCGCGCGGTTGCGCCCTGCGCGAAGAGCTCGACGAGGTGGTCTGATGCCGCCCGAGGACAGCCACCGGGTGCACGTGCACATCGACGCGTTGCTCGATGAACGGGGGATGACGTTGACGGAGCTCGCCGACCGGGTCGGCCTGACCCTGGCCAACCTTTCCATCCTCAAGAACGGCCGCGCCCGCGCCATCCGCTTCTCCACCCTGACGGCGCTGTGCGAGGTGCTCGAGTGCCAGCCCGGCGAGCTGCTAACCGTCGGAGCCGGTAAAGCGGAACGTGGCAAGGCAAAGCACGAAGGCAAGTAGGGATGACCGAGGCGAGGTTGCCGAAACCCACCATGAACGGGTACCCAATCATGGGTACCCAATAAACTGTCAAATGTGCTTCAAGAACTGAAACTATTGCACGGAGCCACCATTCCCCGCATCGGCCTGGGCACCTGGCCGATGGATGACAAGCAGGCGGAACGGGCCGTCGCCGCCGCCCTCGAGTCCGGCTACCGCCTGGTCGACACCGCCGAAAGCTACGGGAACGAGCTCGGCGTCGGGCGTGGCGTGCGGGCATCGGGCGTGCCCAGGTCCGAGGTCTTCCTGACCACCAAGTTCAACCGGCGCTGGCACGCGGTCGACCTGGTGCCACAGGCCTTCGAGCGCAGCGCCGCCGCGATGGGCGTAGACTACATCGACCTGATGCTCATCCACTGGCCCAACCCGGGCCACGACCGCTACGTCGAGGCCTGGCAGGGCCTGATCGGCCTGCTCGAGCAGGGGCTGGTACGCGCCGTGGGCACGTCCAACTTCAAGCCCGCCCACCTCGACCGGCTGATCACCGAGACCCAGGTGGCGCCCGACGTCAACCAGATCGAGCTGAACCCTTACGTGGCAAGGGTTCCCAGCCGTGAGTACCACGAACGGCACGGCATCGTCACCGAGTCGTGGTCGCCGGTCGGCGGCGGCTCCAACGCGGTGCTCAACCACGCCGTCGTCACCCGCATCGCCTCCCGCCGAGGCCGCACAGCCGCACAGGTGGTGCTGCGCTGGCATGTCCAATCAGGACTGGTTGCGATCCCGAAGTCGTCGCATCCCGAGCGGATCCGCGAGAACCTTCAAGTCTTCGACTTCGAGCTGACCGCCGAGGAGATGGCCGAGCTCGCCGCCCTGGACGAGGGCGAGGCCGCCGCCGCCGACTCCGACGCCTACGGCCATTAGCGCGTGCCGCAGCAGCTCACCCACGAATTCGGCGACCTCCCCGACCGCGGCGGGATGGGGGGTCGCCGAAAAGGCGACTAATCCAGTAGTGCCTCGGCGATGGCCAGCTGGACGGTCTCGAGCCGGTCCGGGCCCTCGGCGATCTCCCAGATGCTGTTCTGCAACACCCGCCCCAGGGTCCAGGCCACGGCCCGATCCCGTGGCAGCCCAAGGATTTCCACCATGATGTCGAAGCGGCGTCGCACAGCCCGGCCGACGTCGCCGGTCGCCACGATCTCGTCCCAGCGGTTGTGCAGGGCGGGAAGCAGGTCGAAACCCGGGTCGCTGCGCAGCGGCTTGGGGTCGATGGCCAGCCAGGGCTCCCGCGTGCCCGCCAGCACGTTGTCGTAGTGCAGGTCCCAGTGCAGCAGCCGGTCACCGTTGCCTACCCCACCCACCGACACCTCTTCCAGAGCCGACGCCCAGTAACGCAAAGCGTCACGCTCAGTCGAGGATGCCATGCCCGCCAACGTCTTCGGCACATCGGCCAGCATCCCGGACACGATCTCGCTCAGCGGCCGGGTCCCGGCGGGCGCCTCGTAGCTGTGCAGGCGCTTGAGCAACGACGCGATGATGGCGCACGCCTCGTCGGCCGAGGGCATTGTCGTGAGTGGACGGTCCTCGAGCCGTTCCAGCAACAGGGCCTCATCACCCTCTTCATAGCAGAGCACCGCGCCGTCGCCGGCCCAGGCCCGCAACGCGCTGCCCTCCCCGACATGCTCATAGTCGACGTGTTGCAACTTGAGCGCGGCCGGCGAACCGTCCCGGCGCAGCACGGGCAGCACCAGGGCGACCATGCCGTGCCGGGCCTGCCCATCCAGGCGAAGGTCCCACCGCTGCAGGTAGGACAACGCCAGCGCGGGCAGGGCGGCGATCCACTCCCGCCCCTCGTCCCCGCGGAAACGGGCGTGGCACGCCGCCAGTTCGGCCGGCACCTCGATCGTCACCCAGGAAGTATGCCCCGCAACGTCTCGATCGCGCGCACCCTTTCCTCATGGGTGCGCCCCAGCGACGTCACCTGAAGCGTCGTCACCCCGGCCTCCGCGAACGCCGCCAGGCGTTCGGCCACATAGCTTTTCGGGCCGACCAGCGACGTGGCGCGCACCAGGTCCTGCGGGACCGCGGCGGCGGCCTCCGCCTTGCGCCCGCTCAGGTAGAGGTCTTGAATCAAAACCGATTCTCTCTTGTACCCGTAACGCCGCGCGACTTCGCGGGAGAAGTTCTTCTCCCGCGCGCCCATCCCGCCTATATATAGAGCGAGCATCGCCCGGTACGACTGGAGCACCGGCGAATCGAAACCCGAATCGACAGCCGAATCGACAGCCGAGTCGATATCGTCGGTGAACGCCACCGGCACGGTCACTCCCACGTCCAGCGGCCCCAGCGCCGGATCCCGCTTGGCCAGCCCGCGGGCCAACGCCTCCCCCCACACCTCACGCGCCTTTTCGGGATGGAAGAACAAGGGCTGCCATCCCTCGGCGATCTCGGCGGCCATCTCCACGTTCTTCGGCCCCACCGCCGCCAGGATGATCGGTATCCGTTCCCGCACCGGCCGGTTGATCAGCTTGAGCGGCTTGGCCAGCGGCGTGTCCAGGGGCAACCGGTAGTGCTTGCCGTGGTGCACCACGGTTTCGCGCCGCCAGACCTTCCGGCAGATCTCGACGATCTCCCGCGTCCGGGCCAGGGGAGCGTCGAAAGGTACCCCATGAAATCCCTCAATCACTTGCGGACCCGACGCACCCAGCCCCAGGTTGAACCGTCCCCCGGACACGTAATCCAGGCCCGCCGCCGTCATCGCGGTCAGCGTCGGGGTCCGGGTGTAGATCTGCATGATCCCGGAGGCGAGCTGCAGCCTTCGCGTCCGCGCCGCGATGTAGCCCAGCTGGCTGACCGCGTCGAAGCTGTAGGCCTCGGGCACCAGCACCATGTCGAGTCCGGCCGCCTCATAGTCGGCCAGCTCCTCGACCGTCTCCCTGAAGCCCCCGGCGTAGCTGATCATCATCCCGATACGCATGAGAAATTATCGCGTTTCCTAGGGCATCTCGACAGATCTACTGTCCGGCCGGCCGGACACCTACCTTGTCGCCCATGAGAACCAGCAAACGTATCGTCGCCGTGACAGCCGCGGCGCTACTGATCGTTCTCGGTGCGCCGGGCCCGGCCAACGCCGCCGTCGGCACCGGACAAGCCCTCGACGTCGGCGACAGCCACTGCACCGACTATGACCAATCGGACAACGGGACCGCGGTGAACGCGCAGCTGTTCAACGCCACCGGTGTGTTGACCGTGCGCCGGGCCGCGACCGTGGGTGGCCAGGAAACCGTGGTATTCCAGACCCCGATCGGCGCGCTGACCGGGTGGCCGGGCGTCGTCGACGAGACGGTGCCACCCACCGAGCCCGGTGTGTTCCTCTACCGGGTCTGCCTCGAGGTCGGCGAGGTCACCCGCAGCGGCTCCCTCAGCCTTGCCTCTTACGGTCTGACGCTCTTCCCGACCAGCGCCGGCACGGTCGTGGATGTCGGTCCGGAAACCGCGGCCCTGTCCCAGAACGCCGGCGTATGTGCGGATGCCACCGAGGTGGTGGACAACCGGGTGAGGCTCGTCGGCTCGGCCGGTGGCGAGGTCCGCTGGCGGATCTTCGCCCACGCCGTGTCACCGTATTTCGAGGGTGACCCGAACGTCCTGGTCGTCGACGCCGATGCCATCGACCAGGTCGCCGTGCTCGACTCGCAGGTCTTCGGCGTGCAGGTGTGCGTCGACAACCTGGCCACCGCCGCCCGGACGGCGGTCTCCTTCGAACTGTCCAGCTGACCGATCAGCGCGTCACGGTGACGGCGGTCATCGCCGACGGGTGCTGCCCGTCCTCGATGAACCAGTAGACATACGTCTTGCCGGCCGGAAAGCCTTGGGGGATCGGCAGTCTCATCTGGTACCTGAGGGCACCGCGCGGGCCGACGGCGCGCACGGAGCAATTGAGCCGGAATGTCTGCCGGTGAAGCTTGTCGATGTCTTCGGTCTCGATCCGCTCCTCCAGGCTCAGCAGGTGGGTGAAGATGGGGCAGGGCTCCAAGGGCACCGTCGCCGCCGTGACGTTGATCAGCTCGATCGTGTAGACAAGCTCCGCGCCGGCCTTCACCACCGGCGGGGCGAGGGATTTGGCCTCCAATGCCCAGAATCGCCGCATCCGCGACTCGACATCGCCCCAGGCGCTGACCCGCAACCGGCACGAGCCGCGCAGCCACGCGTTCTTGATCGAGAAGCTGAAACCGTTGTCCAGCACCACATCCGCGCCCCGCACGTCCCGCTCCGGCCCGGGACACCCCTCCGAGGTCATGCTCAGCAGCACCTTGGCCGGCTCACCCGGCTCGATCACCGCCGGCGTCAAACCCGGGTCGACCTTGCGCAAATAGATGCCGGGCTCGGCGATTTGGCCGACCGGCCTGCCCTCGCTGTCGGTCCCCTGCACCTTGGGATGCCCGCTCAGCAAGCAGGCCGCCGGGCCGACGTTGCGCACCAGAATGGCCAGGCCCGTGGCCTCGCTGCCGGCGACCCCGTCGCTGAAGGTGTAACCGCTGTCGGGCCACAGCGACTCCAGGTCGTCGACCTGGCACGGCGGCTGGACGGGGCGCGGCACCGGCTTGGTGTCGATCCGCTGCGGGGGCCGTTCGGCCGGTTCATTGTTCCAGGCAATCGGCTGGGCCTGGCGGGCGCACGCCGCCGCGCCCGACGCCGCGAGCAGCGCCATGCAGATCGTCAAGACTCGCCGGAACACAACTACCGACCTTAGTCGGCCACCCGGCCGCCGCTGTCATGAGGCACCAGGCTCCAAACCGGATCAGGCGCAAGGCTTGCGCAGCGTGAGCGCACCCCAGACTCTCAGTAGCGCTCGGTGCGCGGTGAATCGATCGCCGCGGCTGGCGGAGCAACGTGATCTAGCATTTTCCCCGAAAGTGAGGCCTCAAGTCGTTGGGAGGCAGCATTTTCGGGGAAAATGCTAGATCAACTATCAATGCTCGGGTTCAGGGCTCGGGTTCAGGCGGCGCGGTCGCGTAGCGCTTGCAGGTTGAGTACCACGACGGACAGGCGGCTGGTGCGGATCCAGCCCGAGGATCGAAGCACGCCCAGCGCCTTGCTCACCGCTTCCCGCGACGACCCGACCCAGCCGGCCAGCTCGTCCTGGGAGAGGCGAAGCTCGATGCGGATCTCACCGGGCGCTCCCGGCACACCGAACCGCTCGGCCAGTTCCACCAGGCGCGCGGCCACGCGGCCGGTGGTGTCCTGGGCACCGAACTCGATGCGCTTGCGGTCGGCGTCGCGCAGTTTCTGCGACAGCATGCGCATCAGGAGATAGGCGATGCGTCCGTGGCCGGAGAGGTACCCCTCAAAATCCGGAGTCGTCATGACCAGCGCCGTGACCGGCTCGAGGGCCTGAAGCGTGGCCGACCGCGGGCCCTTGTCGATCGCGGAGAACTCGCCCAGCAGAGCCCCGGGCCCGCGCACCGCGAGCAACACCTCGGAGCCGGCGGCGGTGTGGCTGGACGCCTTGACCCTGCCGGTCTGCACCACCGCCACCCACTCGGACTCGCCACCCTCGGGGAAGAGCACCTCGCCGCGGCGCCAGCGGCGCGGCCGCGACCGATTCTTGAACTCGTCCCGCTCCCGCTGCGTCAGCAGCGCCCAGAATTCACCGGTCATAACAGGTCCTTAACCACATAGGCCCGTACCGGCCGCACCCGCCCCTTGACCTGAAGGTCGCCCAGCGGCTCGGCGCGGACCCGACCGTTGGTGGCGCGCAGCGTCTCCGCCCCGATGATCACCTGGCCGGGCTCGGCGAGGTTCTGCAGGCGGGACGCGACGTTGACGGCGTCGCCCATGGCGTTGAAGCCGCGCAGTTGCTCGCTGCCGATGTTGCCGACCAACGCCGCGCCGGTGTTGGCGCCCAGCCGGAACCGCGGCCACTGGTTGTGCTCCCGGGCCACCTGCTCCACCGCTTGCTGCATCTGCAACGCGGCCCGCACGGCGCGAAGCGCGTGGTCGGGCTGGCGGGCCGGGGCGTTGAACAGCGCCAGCAGCGCGTCGCCCTGGAACTGCACCACGGTGCCGCCGTTGTCCAGAATGCAGGGCACCGCCACCGCGTGGTAGTGGTTGAGCATCTCCACGATCGCCCCGGGCTGGACCGCCTCGGAGAAGGTGGTGAAGCCCCTCAGGTCGGCGAAGAGCGCGGTCACCTCGACCACCGACCCGCCCAGCGCCGCCTGATCCGGGTCGGCGATGAGCGCCGCCGCCACATCGGGGGAAAGATAGTGGTGGAAAAGGGTGTTGAGCTTGCGGCTGACCGCCCGCTCGGCGGTCAGCGCCTCGGCGGCCCGGTCGAGCACCGCCATCTGCCCCTCGGTGAGCCCGAACCGCTCCGGCAGCCGCGCCCGCCTGCCCTCCTCCAGGGCGGTCACGACCTCCTCGAGCGCGGCGGCGTACTCCGCCTCGATGCGGCGAACCGTCTGGTCCAGGCCGATCGCGTCGAACAGCCCAGCGCTGGAACCCTCGCGTCCATATTGGACATAGGCGCTGTAGGCCACGAAGCCGAAGGCGAACGCCAGCAACAGGTGCCATTCCCACCACGACAGCTGCCACCGGTGCGCCGCCGTCACCGCCACCACCGACTCGGCCAGCAGCACGAAGGCGGTCACGATGCTGATGAGCATCGCGGCGGGGCGGCGCCGGTGCATGAGGAAGAAGCGCCACGCCGCCACCAGAAAGACCACGAAGGTGGCGGCCGCGACGATCAGCAGCGGACCGCCCACCTCCCGCGTCCCGGGTGAACGGTTGAGCGGCGGCAGGTCCAGCAGCGACACCGTGCCCCAGCCCACGATCAGCAGCACGAGCAGGCCCAGCAACACGCCCCGCGCCCGCAGCACCGTCTCGTTGGCCCGCTGCAGCGGCATGGAGGAGACGAGCGCGATCGGCGCCGCCACCCCGAGCCCCACCACCAATGCGGTGTCGAACCCCACGTTGGGGTGGTGCACCACCATCTCGGGGGTGGCTAGGGCGTGCAGCGCGAAGAAGCCCGCGCTGGCCAGGAACGCAAGGGAGACAAGGAAAAGGCGGGCATCGCGGCGAGCGGTCGCGGCCGCCTGGATTCTGATGCCCAGACCGACGCTGACCAGCGACACCGCCAGCACCAGCCAGAAGTGGCTATCGTTGTGTTGCCACCTCACATCGATGGCGGGCTCCTCCAGCAACAACCAGAGGCCCGCCATCGGAATGATCAGGTGCACAGTCCAGATGACGACACGCGGCACGCGGAAACGATAGCCGCTGTGTGGATTTCTACGCAGACTTCGTAAGGCATCAGACGTTTCCTGTCTAGCTATGAGACGCAGTCCGATCCTCACGCTTGTCTACGGCCTGGTGTTCGCGGTCGGGCTGCTCACTGCGAGCTCGGTCGCCGTGTCCCAGCGTGTCCCCTCGGCGGCCAGGGCCGTCCCGTCCACTTCGCCCCCGCCCAGCCCGTCGCCCTCACCGTCGCCGCCCCCGTTGGCGAAGGTGAACGCGGTCTGGGCCGGCGAGGTGGACGGCGGCGGCGCCTCCCTCGCCATCTCCGTCAAGGACGGCGTGGCGGTGGCATACCTGTGCGACGGCAAGAAGACCGAGATCTGGCTGCGGGGCACGGCCGCCAACGGTCAGCTTTCGCTGGTTTCCAAGAAGGGCGAGATATTGACGGGTACCTTCGGCGGAGGCAAGGCATCCGGCAAGATCACTGGCTCCGGGAAGAGCTTCTCGTTCACCATCGCCACGGCCGAACCGCCGTCGGGCCTCTACCGCTCCACCGAGAACGTGCGCAACGCGCAGGTGGTGTGCGGCTGGATCCGGCTGGCCAACGGCCGGACGGTCGGCATATGCGACAACGCCGGCACCCCCGCGGCGGCACCGCCGCTGGACACCTCCCGCGTCAACCCCATCAACCCCGGAAGCCCTGATCTGACATGACTTTGCGACTGCTCTGGCTACCGCTGCTGCTAGGCGCGGCGGTCTCCCTGACGCTGGGCGTCTACGCCAACCTGCACAGCCCGACCGGGATCGCGGTCAGCGTGGCCGGGTTCTCCGGGCCGCAGCCAGCCAAGGCCTGGCTCGCCACGATCTGCCTGCTGGGCGTGATCATCCAGCTGATCTCGGCCTTCATCATGTACGGCGAGTCGGCGCCATCGTGGATCCCGGCGCTGCACCGGTGGTCGGGCCGCGTCGCGTTCCTGGTGGCGATCCCGGTCGCGATCCACTGCCTTTTCGCCCTTGGCTTCTCGTCGTTCGACTTCCGCACGGTGATGCACTCGCTGCTGGGCTGCTTCGTCTTCGGGGTGTTCACCGTCAAGATGCTGGCCCTGCCCAAGCACGGGCTGGCCGGTTGGGTCCTGCCGCTGCTGGGCGGCTTCGTCTTCACCGCTTTCGTCGGCCTGTGGCTGACGTCCTCGCTCTGGTACTTCACCACATTCGGAGTTCACGCATGACCTCACGCACGACCTCACGCCGCGCGATCCTTGCCGCGCCGGCCTTCTTCGCCGGGGTGGCCGCCGCCACCTCAGCCTGCCAGGTCTACGGCGGTGAGGCCGCCGCCCCCGAACCCGCCGCCCCAGAACCCGCCGCTGGAGCCGCCGGAGCGGCTGCCCCAGCGGCCGCGCCGGCCTTGGGGAAGTTGGCTGACATCCCGGTCGGGGGTGGCCGCGTGTTCGCCGCCCAGAAGGTGGTGGTGACCCAGCCCCAAGCCGGTGTGGTCAAAGCCTTCTCGGCGGTCTGCACCCACCAGGGCTGCGCGGTGACCGAAGTGGCCGGGGGGACCATCAAATGTCCTTGCCACGGCAGCGCTTTCCGCGTCGCCGACGGCAGCGTCGCCGCCGGCCCGGCGACCAGGCCGCTGCCCGCGGCGAAGGTCACGCTCGACGGCGACACCATCAGGCTGAACTGAGACCAGCGGGGGAACCATTGGGGGGAACCAGTGGGGGGTGGGCCCGGCATCGGCATTCGCGGCACGATGCCGGGCCCTCGATCGGCCAATCCCGGCCATCGTCCCGTCCTTGACGACGCGGACCTTCCAGGCCGCGCGGCCGTGCTCGACCCTGTTCTCGACCCTTCCAGACCTGTTCTCGACCCTGTTCTCGACCCTGTTCTCGATCTCGTCGACGCCATGGGAGCGTGACTTGCCATGCAGATTGCGGGATCTCGGGCCGGGCGGTGGGTGGGCCTATGTTTTCTTGGGCACAACTCTGCACACCTTGGACAGGGTGTGCAGAGTTTTCGTCAGCGCGAAATGGGCACCCCTCCGCGACACGCCGGCAGAAGCGGACTTTTTACATGCGCTAACAGGTGTGCGGGGCGAGGTCGAGGCGGACGACGGTGCCGCGTCGCACGAGCCCCGAGAAACGGCGGCGGCGGAACGGGAACGGGCCTGCCGGATCACGGCGGTGATCGCCCGCTCGACGGCGGGTGTGCGCTCTGAAAGACGGTGACCGGGTGGCCGCGACGAGAAGAGTGAGGCGCCGTCTCATGAGGGAGCGCTCAGCCGGCCCGCCCGGCCAGGAACAGCAGCAGGTCGAACTCGCGCGCCGCCGGCTCGCCGCCCACGTCGAGCCCCAGGATCGCCGGATCGTCCTCGATCAGCAGCAGGCGGGCCACAGCTCGCCACGGTAGCGCGCCGCCGGTGCCGGGCGCCGCGGTCGCCATCCGCAATAGGCGAATCCACCGCGCGGTGGACGGACTGAACGATACTGCTCTTATGAAAGCGGCGATCCGCACCCGTTACGGGCCACCGGAGGTGGTGCGCATCGCGGAGGTGCCCACTCCTCCCATTGACAAAGATGACCTTGTACGCGTCAGGGTCCACGCCACGACGGTGAACCGCACCGACTGCGGCATGCGCGCCGCCAAACCGTTTTTCATCAGGCTCCTTCTCGGCCTGTCCCGCCCGCGCCAGGCCGTGATCGGCTCGGAGTTCGCCGGGGTGGTGGACGCCGTCGGCTCCGCGGTCACCGCCTTCAAGCCCGGCGACCGGGTGTTCGGCTTCGATGAGGGGCAGCGTGGCGGCGCCCACGCCGAGTACCTGGTGATGCCGGCCGACGCCTGGCTGGTGCCGATGCCCGAGACGCTCAGTTTCGAGCAGGCCGCCGCCTGCACCGAAGGCTCGCACTACGCACAGTCGTGCCTGCGCGCCGCCCGGGTCAGGGCGGGCCAGGACGTGCTCGTCAACGGCGCCACCGGTGCCATCGGCTCGGCCGCGGTGCAGCTGCTGAAAGTCTTGGGCGCCAACGTCACCGCCGTGTGCCGCCCGGACGCCCTCGATCTGGTGAGGCGGCTGGGCGCCGACCGGGTCATCGACTACACCACCACCGATTTCACCGACGACAAGCAGACCTACGATGTCGTGTTCGACGCGGTGGGCAAGAGCACCTTCGGCCGGTGCCGGCGCCTGCTCAAGCCGCGCGGCGTCTACCTGTCCACCGATCTGGGCCCGTGGTCGCAGAACCTGGTGCTGCCGCTGGCGACCGGGATGCTTCGCGGCCGGCGGTCCATGTTCCCCTTCCCGCGGGATGGGCGCGGCAACCTGTTGCGGGTCAAGGGGTTACTCGAGGCCGGCCGGTTCCGTCCGGTCGTCGACCGCGTCTATCCGCTCGACGACATCGTGGCGGCCTACCGCTACGTGGAGTCCGGGCAGAAGATCGGCAGCGTGGTCATCAACGTGGTGAGCAACGCACCGTAACGTCTGCCGTGACGTCTGCCGGGCGCCGCCGCGCCCGGCAGACGGTAGAGCCGCGGTCAATTGCCGCAGCCGTCGGTGGTGTGGGGACGGACCACGTAGTTGTAGTAGTTCGTGTCGCCGTTGTCCGGGAACACGTTGCCGTACCCGTTGGTGTTGCCTTGATCCATGTGGTAGTAGACGCCGCCCCACAGGTTGCAGCCCCATTTGTTCGTGGTGGCGGGCGGGCCGGCGTCGTGGTGCATCATGTCGGCGTAGTGCCAGCCTTTGTCGTAGCCGCGCATCGCGTTGCTGTTGAGCCCGAACTCCGTTGCCAGCCACTTCATGCCGTTGTAGGTGGTGTAGCCGCGCAACGTGCCGATCATGTAGTTGATCCAGCCGTTGTCCCACGACACCCGCCCAAGGCTGGGAACCCAGTCGCCGAAGAAGTGAATCCCGAAGAAGTGGCACAGTTGCACCGCCGCTTTGTAGTCGGCGTTGCCGAGCCACGAGGTGTATCCACTGGTCCAGGGGGCCAGTGCGCCGCCGGTGCGACGCGCCAGCGGGAAAGCGTCGCGCAGTTTCCCCGCGGTGGCTTTGAAGCTCGCCGACCATTGCTGGATCTCGGTCGCGCCGGTCACGATCCGGAAGTAGGGCGGCGTGGACGTCGGCCGGATGTTGGGCTCGTTGCCGATCTCGAATATCAGATTGCCCGCCTTGCCGGCCGCCGCGAACGCCCAATACCAGGGCGCCAGCTCGTTGGCCGCGGTGTTGGCGTCGAGCGGGCCTTGATCGCCGGTGGCCGTGCGCACGATGACGTGCGTGAAGTTGTCCCGGACGAAGTTGATGTACTGGTTGTTGTTGGCCGTCCAGGGCAGCCCCCACGCGGTCACCACTTTGATCATGTCGTGGCCGGCGCGGTTGCGCGCCGTGAGGATGTTGGTGCTGGTGCCGCTGGTGAACACGAAGCCGTGGTGACGGTACTTCAATCGCAGCGTGGCCGCTTTCGCGGACTCTTCCGTGTAGGCGTTGACGCCCACCAATCCGGTGGCCGCCGCGCCGGCGCCCAGCGCGAGTCGGCCGAGACTTCGGCGACTGATCTCCATGGGATCGCTCCTTTGCCATGCGCGAAGGGTTCGGCCCACTGATCCGCGATACGCGGCCCCGCCATCAGCGGGCACCGTGGCGACACGGTCGCAGGCGAACGGGCGCACCCGCTCTCATATCGCTCTCACGCCGCTCTCCGAGGCAGACCTAAGGTAAAAACCAGGGTTGTACCCGATCACACCTAGTAGCCGCGTGGCCGTACCGTGGCGTCGTGTCACTCAACGACTCAATCAACAACCCGTCGCCGCCCCCGATCATCGCGGCCCGGTCGCTGACCATGGTCTATCCGGGCGAGGTGCGGGCGCTCTCGGACCTGACGGTGGACGTGGAGCCGGGCATCGTCGGTCTGGTCGGCGCGAACGGTGCCGGTAAGTCCACCATGATCAAGGTCCTGCTGGGCCTGCTGCGGCCGACCGGTGGCCAGGTGAGCGTGCTCGGCCTGGATCCCGCGGTCTCGGCCGACGAGGTACGCGCGCGGGTCGGTTACATGCCCGAGCACGACTGCCTGCCGCCGGACATGATCGCCGCCGAGTTCGTGACCCACATGGCCCGGATGAGCGGCCTGCCCAGGACCGTGGCCCGGGAGCGCGCCTCGGAGACGCTGCGTCACGTCGGCCTCTATGAGGAGCGCTACCGCCAGATCGGCGGCTACTCCACCGGGATGAAGCAGCGGGTCAAGCTGGCGCAGGCGCTGGTGCACGACCCCGATCTGCTGCTGCTGGACGAGCCGACCAACGGCCTTGACCCGGCCGGCCGCGAGGCGATGCTGGCCATGGTCGAGCGGATCGGCAACGAGTTCGGCATCTCGGTGGTGGTCTGCTCCCACCTGCTGGGCGAGGTCGAGCGGATCTGCGACTCGCTGGTGGCGATCGAGGCCGGCCGCCTGCTCCGGGCGGATCGCATCGAGTCGATGACGGCGGGGCTGGACGTGCTGGCGATCGAGGTGGCCGAGGGGACCGAGGAGCTGGCGCGGGCCTTGGCCGACCGGGGTCTGCCGGTCCGCCGGGAGGATCGGGCCCTGCTGGTGCCGCTGGCGGATGAGGACGTCTACGACGTGATCTTGGGGACCGTCGCCGACCTCGACCTGCCGCTGCACCGGCTGGACCAGCGCCGGCACCGGGTCGCCGAACTGTTCGCCAGCAAGTTCGCCAGTGAGGAGGCTGTCGATGTCGTTGCCTGAGAGCGTCATCCACGACATCGGGTACCAGCGCTACGACGGCCCCAGGCTGGGACGGGGTTACGCGGCCCGGTCGCTGTTCGTCCACGGGCTGCGCGTCGCGTTCGGCCTGGGTCGCAGCGCCAAGGCGAAGATCTTCCCCTGGACGGTGATCGGCCTCATCGGCATCATCGCGGTGATCATGGCGGTGATCAAGTCGCAGGGCGAGGAGGTCGACTACCAGGACATACCGCAGATCGCGAGCGTTCTGGCGCTCGTCTTCCTGGCCGTGGTCGCGCCCGAACTGGTGTCGCGGGATCTTCGCAATCATTTGCTGCCGCTGTATTTCTCGCGGCCCATCCACCGGGCGGACTACGCGCTGGCCAAGCTGGGTTCACTGATCAGCGCATCGTGGCTCCTGCTCGCCGGGCCGCTGACGCTGGTGTTCGCCGCCGGCGCTTTCGGGACGGGCGATGTCTGGGCCGAGCTTGCCGGACTTTTCAAGGGGTACGCGGTCGCGGCGTTCTACGCCGTGATCTTCAGCACGCTCGCCGTGCTCATCGCCTCGATCACGTCCCGCCGGGCGTTCGCGGCGGCGGCCATCGCGGCCGTGTTCCTGGTGACGCTGCCGGTGGCCGGGGTGCTGATCTCGCTGGAGCACGACCCCGTTTCCTACCTGGCCCCGATCGGCAGCCCGATGATGCTGCCCGAGGGGATCCGCGAGTGGGTCTTCGGCACCGGCGAGGTCAACGTGGGCCAGTTCGGGCCGCTCTACGGGGCCGCCGGGGTGCTGCTGCCCGCTACCTGCGTCCTTCTCCTGCTGCTGCGCTACCGGAAGGTCTCGCTATGAGCAACGTTGACCTCAAAGGCGTTTCGCGGTGGTACGGCAATGTGGTGGCGGTCAACGACGTCACCATGAGCCTGGGTCAGGGCGTCACCGGACTGCTCGGCCCCAACGGCGCGGGCAAGACCACGCTGCTGCACATGATGGCCGGATTCCTCGCGCCATCACGCGGTTCGGTGACCCTCGACGGGGTACCCACCTGGGCCAACCCGGCGATCTACCGCAAGCTCGGCCTGGTCAGCGAGCGCGAGGCGGCGCACGGCTTCCTCAGCGGATGGGAGTTCGTCCACGCCAGCGCGAAGCTGCACGGGCTGGCCGACCCGCGGGCCAAAGCCAAGCGCGCCTTGGAACTGGTCGAGATGACCGACGCCCAGGACCGGCGGCTGAGCACCTACTCCAAGGGCATGCGCCAGCGCATCCGGGTCGCGGCGGCCCTGGTCCACGATCCCGCCGTGCTCCTGCTCGACGAACCGTTCAACGGGATGGACCCGAGGCAGCGGATGCATATGATGTCGCTGCTGCACGACCTGGGTGCGCGGGGACGGACCGTGCTGTTCAGCTCGCACATCCTGGAAGAGGTCGAGCAGGTGTCCGGCACGGTTCAGGTGATCGTGGCGGGGCGGCTGGCGGCCAGCGGCGACTTCCGCACCATCCGCCGCCTGATGACCCACCGGCCGCACGTGTTCGCGATCCAGTCCGACGACGACCGGCGCCTCGCCGTCGCCCTGATGGAATCGCCGTCGGTGGCCGGGGTCTGGCTGGGCACGGACGGGGTCACCGTCCACGCCGGCGACTACGGCACCTTCACCCGCGAGCTGCCCCGCATCGCGCTGGCCCGCGGGATCCGGGTGCGCCGGCTCATCCCGTCCGACGAGTCGCTGGAAAGCGTCTTCTCGTACCTGGTCACGGCTTAAGGGAGCCCATTGATGAACACCACCATCGCCTGGATCACCGCCCGGGGGCTCTTCGGCCGGCGCCGCTTCCTGTTGCTGTTGCCGCTGCCGCTGATCCTTGTCGGGATGGCGTGGCTGGGCTCGTCCATCGGCCACGCCGACGACTTCGCCGGCCCGGTGCTGGTCGGCATCGGCGTCGCCGTCGTCCTGCCGCTCATCGCCTTGATCGTCGGCACCGGGGTGCTCGGCTCCGAGATCGACGACGGCACCATCGTGCACATCCTCACCAAACCGGTACCGCGCTGGAAGATCGTGCTGTCCAAACTGGTTGTCGCGTTTGGGGTTTCGGCGGTCGTGGTCGCCGCGGCCATGTTCGCCGCGGGCGCGATCACCGACGGCGTACGGTTCGGGCTGGCCTTCGCCGCCGCCGCCGCGGTCGGCGCCCTGGCCTACAGCGCGCTGTTTCTCGCGCTCAGCCTGCTCACCCGCCGGCCCGTGCTGCTCGGGCTGCTCTACGTGACCATCTGGGAGGGGCTGCTGGGCAACTTCGTCTCGGGCACCAAAGTGCTTTCGGTGCAACAGTATGTGGTGTCACTGGCGGATCGCCTGGCCGCGAGCGACCTGGTGACCGGGTCGGTGTCGGTGCCCGTGGCCGCCATCATGAGCACCGTGTTCACCGTGGTCGGCACCTGGTTCGCCATCAACCGGCTGCGTCTGTTCTCCGTCGCCGGAGAGACGAGCTGAGCCATGCGCGCCCGAGACCGACGGGCGCGACCCGACGGCGCTCCGGCAACGCGTGGGTGCCTACCCGGAGATGCTCGAGCGGTAGCACCGGAGCAGGCCCACGAACGAGAACGCGGAGGCCGGCAGGCACAGCCCGAGCCTTACCCAGTGAAGCGCTTCGAACTCCTGGGCCGTGCGCCTGAGCACGTCGGCCGAGTGGACGGCCGAGCCTTCGATGAACATGATCGTATTACGGGGCCAGAAGAAGATGGCCGAGAAGAGGAACTCGCCGAACAGGATGATCAGCACGCTGGTCAGCAACCAGTAGCGAACGCTGCGGTGGCGCCAGGTCAGGATCACCGATGCCGCGCCGGTCAGCAGCATCGCCATTCCCACGGGCGGGAAGAAGTCGGCGGGGCCGATTTTCATGAATTCCACGGCCTTCTCCAGCGAGCTGGGGGCATCGCGGAAGATGTTCGGGTACAGGATCAGCGTCTCGAAGGCGATGGCGCCCAAAAAGATCATCAGCACCCAGTGGTATGTCGCGACGATGGCGAATCTGGCTTTCATGTAGGCAACCTACATGTAGACCGTCTATGTAAGGATCCGGGATTTACCCTTAAGCGCATGGAGCCGATCGAGCGATACCTGGCCGAGCTGAACCGCGCGCTGCGCGGCCCCAGGCGGGCCAAGGCGGATCTGCTCGCCGAGGTTCGTGGCGGCCTTGACGACGCCGTAACGTCCTATATGGACAGTGGGGAGCCGGCCGCGGTTGCCGGCCGCCGAGCGCTGGCCGACTTCGGTGAGGTGCCGGTGGTCGCCCCGGGCTTCCAGGCGGAGCTGAGCCTGGCCCAGGCCCGGCGCACGGCGCTGTGGGTCACCCTGGCCGTGGCCGTCCAGCCGCTGGTGTGGGGGCCGTTGCGTCCCGGCGGCGCCGACCCGGATCTCACCGCCGCGCAGGCCCTGATCGACCCGCTCCTAGAGGGTTTGGGACTGGTGGCTCTCGCCGGTGCCCTGCTGGCGCTGTTCGCCTGCGGCACCGGGGTCCGTTTCCTCGGCGCGCGACCGCCGGTGGCCCGCTTCACCGGGGTTTTCGCGCTGACGGTCACGGCCGGGTTCGTCGCCATGGGCGGCGGCATGCTGGCCGGCGGCGCTCCCGATCAGCTATGGGTGCTCGCGGGCCTGCCGTGGGCTTTGATGTTCCTCGTCTCCCCGATGGCGGCGGTAGCGCTATCAGCCCGCCGCTGCCTGGCCCTGGCCTAGATGTGGCCCTAGATCTGGCCCTAGATGTGGCCCTAGGTCCCCATATCAAACCCGGCCGGGATCGCCGCTTGGTTGTGAGCAATGTCGTGAGCAATGTCGTGAGCAATGCGGATCGGTCTGCTGTGGCCGCGGGTAAGCCCGTATTTTCTTGGGCACAAGTCTGTACACCTTGGCCGATGTGAGCAGAGTTTTCGCCGGCGCGAAATGGGCAACCCTCTGCGCGCCACGCCGGGCGGGGCTAGAGGGCGGGGCTAGAGGGCGGGGCTAGAGGGCGGGGCGCAGCACGCCCTC
>Ga0075418_10000748_pt1 | contig 35407 bp, 28 predicted proteins | sample SoiMetdeltSBSDD2_FD_81776 | JGI IMG/M metagenome (GOLD analysis project Ga0075418, IMG submission 81776) | Bulk soil microbial communities from a Populus tree surrounding site in Tennessee, USA - Soil MetaG P. deltoides SBSDD2 | ecosystem: Environmental > Terrestrial > Soil > Tree plantation... | reverse complement strand
GTTCGGTCATGCAGTGCGCGCCGATCCACTCGCCGCTCGCGAGCTTGGTCAGATAGCGCTGCTTCTGCGCCTCGGTGCCGAAGGTCAAGAGCGGCACGAAGGAGCTCCACAGATGAGCGTTGATCGTGAAGATGAGGCCATTGTCGGGGCAGCCGTAACCCAAGGCCTCGAGCGCGCCGGCCGTGGTCAAAGTGTCGGCGCCGCCACCGCCATTTTCCATCGGTGCCGGCAATCCCGTGATGCCGAACTGCGCGCACTTCTGCCAACCCTCGCGCCAGAACTCGGAGTTCCGGTCGCGTTCGATGAGCGGGTCGGCTAGCGCCTGCACGGCGAAGCGGGTGATGGCGTCGCGGAGCGCCGTCTGGTCTTCGTTCCAGGCGAAATTCATGGCGCTCCAACAGCCGGTTGCAGTGAGTGGATCCGCCAGCAGAGGCTTCATGGGAACACGCAGCGACACGCAATGTCAAGAATGCCCGGTGCTGTACCATGGCATCCCATGACACTCGTGATTTCACGGCACCAGAGTTTCGAGGAAATCGGCGAAACTGCATGGGAGGAGCTCCTCGGCCGCTGTGCCGAGTCTTCCATCTTTCAGACCTATGCATGGAACTCTTGCTGGTGGTCGGCGAAACAGAGTCGCGGCCGAACTCTGGTCCTGCTCGCCGCCCGCGATGGGGAACGCCTCGTGGGGCTGGCGCCGCTCTACCACGAAGAGCGCGCGTTCCACGCTGGCCGAATCCAATTCGTCGGGCACGGCAACTCGGACTACCTCGACTTCTTGGTTGGTGCAACGGGGGGCGAATTTGGCGCGGCGGGCGGCGAAGTCGCGGCGGCACTCGTGGATGCCGCCCTGTCCATCCCGGAGCGCTGGCAGACCTTCCATGCCGCCGACTTGCCGGAGTGGAGCGCACTGCGACGCGTCCTGGAGACGGCACCGGGGCGATTGCGCTGGCGCCGGTTGCCCGATACGCCATGTCCGGGTCTGCGCCGCGACGGCGACGAGCCCGTTTTCCAGCGCGCGACCGAGAGCAAGATGCTGCGCAAGAACAGCAAGCTCCTGGTGCGTGCGGGGGTGGTGAAAACGCGACACGGGCGCACGGCAACGGAGATCCAGCCGCATCTGGAGCGGTTCTTCGCCATGCACGTACAGCGCTGGTCGTCGACGCCGTATCCGAGTCTCTTTCTCGCCGTGGAGAACCGCGACTTCTACCGGCGTCTCGTCGAGCGCATGTCTCCTGAGCGGCTGCTGTTCACCGTGGTCCTGCTGGACGAGGTCCCGGTGGCTTTTCATTTCGGCTTCGTGCACGCCGCCAAGCTGCTTTTCTACAAACCGACCTACGATGTGGCGCACAGCAAGTTGTCGCCGGGGTCGACTCTGCTCGTGGAATTGTTTCGTTGGTGCGAAGAAAACGCGATGCAGGAGTTCGACTTCACGCGCGGCGACGAGGCATTCAAGGACCACTTCGCCAACCATTTGGACCGCAACGCCAACTACGTCGGCTACCGCCGGCGAGCCGGGCTGTGGTGCGACACGGCGCTGGACCGGGCGCGTGGGATGGGACGCAAGCTCTTGCGGCGACGTTGATTGAGCGCGTCACCAAGGGACTGGAATCGCGGATGACGCGGGCGGTTCTGCTATGATTCAGCCGTCTCCTGGGATCAACGTGATTGAGGGGCTGCGCCACGCGCGGACCATTGTGCCGAAGCGAGCCGAGCCGTTCCGCCGTGGATTCGAAGCGTTCACACGACAGGCGACAGGCATGCATCCCATCAAGTCGACGGCCAAGAGCGTGCTGGAAGGCCTCGGCGCGCACTGGCTCGGCCGGAGCCTGTACAAGCACTGCGCACTCATCCTCATGTATCACGGCCTGACGCCGGCGAAGACCAGCCCCGATTGGGGCCAAGTGCCGGCGGACAAGTTCGAAGCCCAGATGCACTACCTCAATAGTCACTACAACGTCGTCACCCTGGCGCGTTTGCTGGAAATGATGGCATCGCGCCGAGTGGAGCCCTACACGGCAACAGTGACGTTCGACGAGGGTTATGGCTCCACCAACAAAGTGGCGTATCCGATCCTGAAAAAGCTCGGGATTCCGGCGACGGTGTACTTGACGACGGGTTTCATCACGCCACAGCACGATCCCGTGCGGTACATCTGGAGCGACTATATCTCCGTGCTGCTCACCTCGAGTGGCGAATCCAAGCTCGACCTGCGGCCCTGGGGTTCGGAGGAGTTCGACATCTCGGACGCCACGCGGCTCTACCGGGCTCGGCGTCGCATCTCCATTCACCTCAAGGCGCTGCGCACGGAGGACAAAGACGGCGTGCTCAAGGCTCTCGAGGATCGTTACGCCGACCGCATCGACCACGCGCAGTTCACCGACTACCATCCCATGACTTGGGAAGAGGTCGGGACTCTGCAGCGCGAAGGATTGGTGGGATTCGGGGCGCACACGCGCACGCACCCTATTCTCAGCCGTCTCGACGACCGGCATCTCGAAGACGAGATGCTCGGATCACGCGACGACATCCGGTCGCGTCTCGGCACGGCGGTCGACGACTTCGCCTTCCCGAGCGGGCGGCGCGTCGACATTTCACCGGCGGCGTTGGCGCTCGCGCGGCGGGAGTTCAAGTCCGCGGCCACCACCGTGTCGCGGCTCAACCGGCTTGGACAGGACCCGCACTTCCTCTACCGCATCGGCATCGGCAACGACCTGCAACTGCCGCGCTTCAAGGTCCTCATTTCCGGCATGTACAGCTTCGACAAGTGAGCCGCCGAGAGCCCACCCGATTTCACTCTACCTCGGAGCGCGCCAAGGTCGGGCGATCGATGCCGCCTTGGATCCCGGCCTTGAGCAGCCCGTATTTCCTGTACTTGCGCGCCCGGATCAAAAGCTTCTCTTCCGAGCGCTTGTCGACGTGCTCTTGGACCTTCTTCCAGGTCTCGTAGACGCGGAAGATGTCGCCGGATTCATGGTCGCGGCGCGGCACGACGCCGAGGGGATGATAAATCCCCGGACCGTATTCCTTCGGCTGATAGCAGTTGATGTTGTTCTCGAAGCTGCGCTTGGTGTACTGGAAGAAGTCGTCGAAGGTGCTGCGCATGAGCACCATGTCGTACTTCGCTGGGTCGCGCAACAGCATCGAGCCCGGCTCGACATTCATGGGTGAGACGTACGGGTAGCGCACGTCGCTGAACTTGTCGTACACAAGGTCGGAGAAGCGCGGGATGGCTTCGATGTCCTCGTCTTCCTCGAAGGGCAACCCCATGAGGGTGCTCAAGTCGATGGTGAAGTTGTCGTACTGCCGACAGTGCTGCAGCACGTCGTCGAGTTCGGCGTCGGAGAAGAAAGCCTTCAGGTAGCGTTTCTGGCCGAGGACGCGCCGCAGGCGCTCGGAACACGTCTGCACGTCGATGCACAGCTCGACGAAGTTGAAGGTCTCCGCCAGTGCGTCCACCAGTTGCTTGCTGGGCAACGACCAGCTGCAGAAGTAGACGTTGTGTTTCTTCTTCTCCAGCGCCGCGAGCAACCGCAGGTGGTAGTCCTCGTCGATGTTGCCGCGCAAAGGGTCGAAGTCGAAGGTGATGCGGCCGCCATCCGGATACTTGCCGAGGATGTCGATCTCGCGCAGGATCTGTTCGATGGGGCGATAGATGAAGCGGGCGCGGCCGAAGCTCTGCTTGTTGTTCCAGGCATTCGCCGAACAGTAGGCGCAGCTCTCGACGCAGCCCTTGCCCGTCCAGATGTAGCTGTTGAGCACGCTGACGTCCGAGACGATGTCCTCGAGGTTCTCTTCCAGGAAGGTGTCGGCGAAGGACTCCTCGGTCTGCACGTACCAGGAATTCTTGTCCGGCACCACGGGCCGCGTCTTGAACACGCTGTTCTGCGGTTCCTGGCCGGACACCAGCCGGTAGAGCGGCTCCTCGCCGTCGCCGCGAATGACGACGTCGAAATCGGTGCGCGCGACGACATCCGTGGCGAAGAAGGTCGCAGTCTGGCCGCCGGCGATGGTGACCACGCGCGGGTCCTGCTTCTTGATCAAGGACGCGATGTGCGACGAGGAGTACAACGTGTCCCACCACTTGCAACACACGGCGGCGAACTGCGGCTTGAAGGTGGCGATCTCCTCCGCCACGGTGTCGGCGAAGCCGGCGTGGTTGAGGGGGACGATGCGCACCTCGACGCCGCGACGATGCAGGTAGGAGGCCAGCCACAGCAGCGCGTTGTTGAACTTGTGATGATCGCCGCTCACGTAGCGTGGCGGGTTGAACAGGATGATTCGCATAGGACCCCCAGATTTCAGGCGTGATCCGGCGGCGCCGGCATGCCCGAGCGCATGCTCGACATGACCTTGCGCAGATTGCGGATCACGATCTCGTCCAAATTGTCCCCGAAGCCCTGGATGCCGCGCCGCAACGGCTCGATGGCACCGTACAGCTTCGAAAACGAGCTGTAGTAGTCGCGCAACGACATCTTCGTCGGCAGCACCGAGTGCAGCAGATCGTAATAGTCGTAGTTGTTCTCGAAGATCATCGGCTTGAGCTTCTGATAGGTCACCGTGCCCGGGAAGGGCGTGAGGATGAAATAGAGCGGCAGGCCGAGATTGCGTTCTTCGACGAACCGGTGCAGGTTGTCGAAATCCTGCGGCTCGTAGTCCTGGGTGAGCACGAAGTTCGAATTGATCTCGAGCCCGTGCTTCTGCAGGATCTCGATGGAAATGTGCGTATCGTCCATCGTCGCATCCTTGTTGAAATCCACCAGGTCCTTGTCGCGAATGGTCTCGAAGCCGACCATGACGCGCTTGAGCCCGACGCGCGCCCACTTCTCGATCAGTTTCGGGTCGCGCCGGATGCTGTCGGTCCGGGTCATGAAGAAGTAGTTCTTGTGGATGCCTCGCTGTTCGAGCAGATCCGCGATGCGGTGCATGCGCGGGCCGTCGATCAGGGCCTCGTCGTCGGTGAACCAGACATTGGGTTCGGCGATGGTCGCCACTTCGTCGACGAAGGATTCCGGGCCGCGCGACAGGTATTTGCCATTGGTCGTGGGCCACAGGCAGCAGAACTCGCAGCGGAATGGGCAACTGTACGAGCTCATGATCGAAGCGACGGGCTTCATCCACTTGTCGAAATACTGGTCGCGCACGTGCGCCGAAAGCGTGCGGTCGGGATGGCGATAGCTGTCGAGGTGCGGCCACGCCCGGACCGGCGTCTGCTTCATGCCGCCGTTCTCGTGCAGCGCCAGACCCTTGACGCCGTTCAGATCGGCCTTTTGCCCCTTGGCTTCCCAGGTGTCGACGAGCTCGCGCAGGGTGTTGACGCCTTCGGCGGGCACCACGACATCGATCTCGGGGGTGAGGAGCTCTGCCGGAGCGCCGTTGGCGAAGAAGCCGCCGACGACGACACGCATCGCGCGGTCGGTGGCCTTGATCTCCTTCGCCAGCGCCCGCACGGTGTTGACGTCGACCGTATAGGCGGTCATCCCGACCACGTCGGGCTTGAAGCTCGCCAATGAGTCGGCGAGCGGAGTCTTTTGCACGCGCATGTCGAACAAGGCGACGTCATGCGCGTCTTTCAAACCGGACGCCAGATACTCCGCCCACAACGGCTCGGTGACGAAGATTGCGTCACCGCCCCACACCTGTGGGTTCGTCGGCGGCTGGATGAACAAGACCTTCATCGTACACCCCCTGAGATTCCAAATTTCGCAACTTGCCTTCGAGATACAATCGGCGGAAGTGCCGATGGCGGCGTTTGCCGCTGGAAGTCTTGGGCAGAGTGCCGCGCGGCACGAGCACCGTGTCGCTGGTCTCGAGCCCAAGATGACGGAACACACGCTCTTGAATGTCGCCGCGGATGGCATCGAGCGGGCGCGCCAACGGCTGCGCCACCTCGGCGACGACGACGAGACGCTGCGTGCCGCGCTCGGCATCGTCGACACCGAAGGCGACGAAACACCCCGGACGCAGCGCGGGGATCCCGTGCAGCGCGGCTTCGAAGTAGCTCGGGTCGACTTTCTTGCCTTGGATGGTGATGCGCTCGCGCACGCGGCCGACCCAGAAAAGCTCCTCGCCGCGCTTGTAGCCGAAGTCACCGGTGCGCAGCAGCTTGCCGTGCAGCGCGCGGCGATTCTCACGCTGTGCGCGCACGTAGCCCTGCATGCGTGACGGTGTTTCCACCGCGATTTCGCCTACTCGTCCATCCGGCAGTTTCTGCCGCCGCGGCGACAAGATGTGGAAACGCACGCCGGGGACGGCGCGTCCGACACCGACCACGGTGACCGCGCGCGCTGTGGCAGAGGATTCCGGCACCGGGTCGGCGCGGCGGTGAGTCTGCAGACGCTCGCCGTCGATCCGCTCGAAGACCAGGGGGGCGTCGACGGAGCTGAACGAGACGCCGCCGACACATTCGGCGCAACCGAAATTCGTCTTCATGGCTTCCCAGCGCAGACCGTGGGCAGCGAAGCGCGCATGGAACTCGCGCATCGTCGGCAGATGGATGCGCTCGGCGGCGTTCCACAACGCACGCACGTGGTCCAAGCGCACGCCTTGCATCTGTTCGGGAGTGATCTTGCGGGTGGCGAGCGCGAAGCCGAAGTTGGGCGACCAGCTGACGGTTGCACGCGTCGCCGCCATGCCGCGCAGCCAGGACGCCGGACGGGTGACGAAATCGTGCGGGTTCGCCATGACCAGTGGTACGCCGGAGGTCAAACAGAGGAAGAAATTGTTCACCAGGCCCATGTCGTGATAGAGCGGCGTCCAGTTGTAACAGACGTCGTCCGAATCGAGTCGCATTGCGCTGCGCATGCCGGCCAGGGCGGCGGCGACCTGATGTTGGCGCCATTCGCACACGCGGGGAAACCCGGTGGTGCCGGAAGTGAGCTGCAACGCGGCCACGGCGCTGGACTTGGGCGAGAGAAGCGGCACAGTGCCGTTCGCGAGGACGAGCTCGCTGTCGCCGAAGAAAAAGCGCGTCTGTTTGCGGCGCCGTTGCCACTCGGCGCGCTGGTTGGCCATGCGGGCGGGCATCACGACCACGGTGGGACGGAGCCGGACCAGCATCCGTGCCACGACGTCGGTGAGATTCGACTGCATCCCCTGCAGCAACGGAGGCGCCACCAACAGCGGCACTGCGCCGGCGAGAAGCGCCCCGGCAAGCAAGGTCGCGCACGCTTCGTCGCTCGGGAGAACGAGGAGACATACATCGCCCGGCCGCACTCCGGCCGCGCGCAATGCCGCGGCGCGGCTGGCTGCACGATCGTGGAACTCTTGCCACGTCCGCCATTCGACCGCGCCCGCCGCATCGGCGAATCCGATTGCACGACGCTCCGCGCCACGGTCGAGCTGGGCGTAGAAATCCGTTTGCAGTGTCCGTTCCATGTGCCTCGCGTGGTCCGTGGTGCCATGCACCTGGCCACGCCTCCTCATTCCTTCTTGCGCGCGACCACGAGCCCCGTGGCGCCGACGATCGGCAGCCGCCGCACGTCCTGGAACTCACAACGCTCGAGCCATTCCTGCAGCTCGGTGAACCGATACGCCCGGCCGCGCTGCGTATCCAGCAACAACGCCAAGGAGAACAAAGGCGCCTCGGGAGTCTCCGCCTCGTCGGGCATGGTTTCGTGGATCAGGATCTCGCCGCCGGGCGGCAGCGCCGCGTGCACGCGCTCGAGAATCGCAACGCACTCGTCGGGCGACCAATCGTGCAATACGTTGGCCACCAGCACGCTGTCACAGTCGGTCGGCAGACGATCGTGATGGAAATCACCCGGCACGGCGCGTGCGCGAGAATCGAGACCCGCCGCGGTGAAACGCTCGCGCGCCAGCTTGCACACCGGTTCGAGGTCGAAGAGCGTCACTCGCAAGTGCAGGTGACGCGTGGCGAGGATGGTGCTGAAAGCGCCGGAGCCGCCGCCCAAATCGAGCAGGTGGGTGCGCGCGGCGAAGTCGTAGGCATCGGCGATGCGGTTCGCCGGCCAGTAGGCCAGCCCGGCGAGGCCGTCGAAGAAGAGCCGCAGTTGCTCGGCATCGGCAGTCATGGAGTCGAAGAGATCGTCCGGCTTGGACCCGGTCGCCGTCTGTGGCGCGTTCTCGCGCACCGCGTGTTCGAGCCGGCCCCACACGCCGTAGCTGAACCTTTGCCAGAACGACAGCACCGAGCTGTAGGACGATTCCCGGCCCGGAACGAGGAACAAACTGGCGCTGCGCGAGTTCTGATACGACGCTCCCGTCGTGCGCAGCAATCCGAGGCGCACGCAGGCATCGAGCAATGCCGTGACACCGCGCACCGCGCAGCCCAGATGGGCTGCGACCTCGCTCGCCGTGCGCGGGCCGCTGGCCAGGAGCGAAAACACACCGAGCGCGTTGGCCGTGAACAATACCTGTGCGCGCTGATACCCGATCGCCAGCTGCACGATGCCGCTCAAACCGAGCTCCGGGCCGGACGGGCGAGCCGGTGTGCTCACGGTGGATTCGTTCGGCATGGTCGGTTCACCCGCGGTCGCGCTGGACACCGCTCGCATCGAGCTTGGTTTCGACGGCCCGGGCCAGGGCTTCGGCATTCTGGAACAACTCGACCGAGAGATCCGCGTCGTCGAACGAAATGGAAAACTCCTTCTCCAGCTCCATGATCAGATCGAGAACCGCCACAGAGTCGAGACCGAGACCGCTGGACAGGAGCGGTGTTTTGGCGTCGAGACGCTTGCCACTTTCCGGCGCGACGATGCGTTGCGTGAGAATGTCGAGGACTTTTTGCGTCAGTTGTTTTTCCACTCCCAGAAACCTCCGATGCTGAAAACGCTCAGGCCGCGGGAGTCGCGACCACGGGCACTTGCGGCAAGGGCGTCGTCACGGGCAAGGTCGCGCCGACAGTGGTGTAGCACGCGGCTCCACGTTTGCGCCGGCTCAACTCCCAACGGCGGCGGTTGCCCTCGCAAGCCAAGTTTCGTACATGCAATGCCCAGGCGAGGAACTCCACCATCAGAACCCACCCGACGATCTCGTAACCCATGCGCTGGTGGGTGCGGATGGAATGACGATTGGCATACTGGCCGTAGCCGATGAACCAGCGGATGCCGCGCGCTCGCAGCTCCTGCAAGGTGAAACGCGCCATGCCGCCATACACGCGCGACAGCCGCAGTGATGGGATGACATACGAGCGATACGTGCAGGCTTCGTCCGGTTGCAACAACAGGTCGCATTTGACTTCCGTCATGCTTTGGTGGCCGCGCACGGCCCACGCATAGGCGACGATGGCGTCGCCCTGCCAGCCGGCGAAGCCTTCGCGCCCACTGGCGAGATCGTCGCGAAAGCGCCGTTGCAACCACGACGCATCCGCACCGGGTTCCGCGAGGCGTTCGAACGCCTCGAGCGGCGGCGTGGCCTCGACGCGCCGGAAGATCACATCGCGCGGCATGGAAATCTCCGGCACCAGTTCGCTGCGTGTGATCACCACGCGGTCGAAAAACAGCAGCCAGCGCGGGATGATTCTCTGGCTCAACTGCAAGAGCGCGAAGACGTTGCGCTCACGCGCCAGCCTTCGCAGCCGCCCGAGCACCTGTCGGTGATGGCCGTCGTTCGACAACATTCCCCCGTGCCCGCTCTGGCGCCGCAGTTTTATCCTTGGATTCGAGCCGTCTAGCATAGCAGCGGGTGCATCCCGCGTCCAGCTCGCGCGCGGAAAAAGGGTGGATTCCCGCAAGCACAGGCCGGATTGGCGCCGGTCCTCGAACGAGGCAGCGGAGCTCGAACTCATGAGACCCCCGATGTGGCGGCGCTGGCGTGGGGACGACGTCTGTGCTGCAATCTGTCGATGCGGTTGGCGATGGACTTCAAACGGAGCCGGGGTGACGCACATGGGGGTGCTGCAAATCGGCGTGCGGCGACTCGTGTCGAGGAGCCTCGGGGTAAGGAACATCCCGAGAGCCGGGGCCGGAGATTCGGCGCGTTCCAGTGCCTAGTCGTGCTCGTCGCGCTCGGGGGAATCGCAGCCGCCGAAGTCGACTGGCGTTTGAAGCACGGGGTCATTTGGTATTCCCGCGCGCGCGATGACACGGTGCGCCAACAGGCAGCGCAACGCTATGGCGTCGGCATCACCGGCAAAGGCGACGGCGAAGACGCGGATCGAGTGGCGATCAAGACGCTCAACCCCGGCTTTCGCTGGTACGTGTACAACTCCGGCACGGACAACTACGTCACATCACGCCAGGGCACGGCCGAGCACGACCTGTTGCAGTCGCTGGCCGCGAGCACGGGCACCGACGTGGAGGAAGCGTACCTCCACTATTGGGACGACACACGTGTGGTGCTCGAAGGGGAGACGCTCCTCGTGCGCGGCTGGGGCGGTGGCACAGCGGCGAATGGCGCCGAAGCGCGCTTGCCGGTCTATTACCGCAACCTGAGCCGGCGGGCGGTGAACTTCTCGACGCCGCGCGCGTTGCGATTGCATCGCGAGGTGATGGTGCATCTCGCCTTCGACACCCCCTTTGCGGGGTCGAATCTCTACCCCGAGGGGATCTTCCTCGACAACGCCACGGCACAGTTCTTCAACTTCGGCAACATCTTGAGCGGTGGCCGCGTCCGCGAGGCGCCGGGACACCCGGTTGTGGGTAGCCGCGAGCATGGGCAGTGGCACTGGAGCCACAACCTCGGACCGTTCCTGAGCGCGCTCAAGGACACGTTGGATGCCGCGACCGCTTGGGCCGCGGACGGCCGGCGCAAGGAGCTCATGATCAACGTCGCGAATATCTGGGACGACGACTACGTACGTCGCGATGTAGCCCACGTGCTGTTCATGGAGTTCCAGTACAACCCCGTGCGCAACTTCGGGATCGACCTCGTGGACGAGGCCTACCGGCGCAATTCGTTGGCGGAAGCCGCCGGCATCGCGACGTTCCACAGCGCCATGATGGCCCGCAACGTGCAAAACCGTCAGGGCGAGTACAGCTTCGGCGAGGCCATGCTGGGGAACCTCGCCTTCTACCTGATCGCGCGCACGCCGCGCACCTTGTTCTACGAAATGGGCACGAACGCGCCGAACGTGGCGGCTTGGGACACGTTGACGTGGCGTGGATGCATCGACGTCGCGAGCGCGCAGCTCGGGACCCCGACCGGCGCACCCTACACGCTGTTATCGGGAGCCGATCCGATGGGGAATGCCTACGCGGTCAAGGCGCGACGTTATGAACGCGGTCTCGTGGTCCTGCGCAATCGCGGCGATTGGAACCAGGGGATCGAAGCCGAAACCGCCGTTGCAGTGAAACTCCCGGCCCCGCTCGTCCCCGTCGACCCGAACGGGAAGATCGGCTTGGCGGTCCAAGAGATCCGGTTGCGGAACGGCCAGGGAGCCATCCTCCTCGGCGACCCGGGACGCCCGTAGAGCTTGATATAAAGCATTTAAATATAATGAGTTACATTATCTTGGCGGCCAAGAAAGGCGCCGTTTTTCCCTCCGAGAGACCGCAAGGGATTGTGCTAGAATGAATTGTCCTCACGAAACTGGAATGGAAAAGACCCAGCGATGCGGCAATTCAAATGGGGCTCGGTCCGCGTGGCCATCATCGGTCGCCGCTTCTGCATCGCGGGATTGGCAACGCTGTGCCTGGCAGGAGCTACGCCGGCTTGGGCGCAAAAAGAGGCCGTCTACGTCCTGGGTGCCGACGACGTGGTGAAGATCAGTGCTTATGGTCGGTCGGATCTGGACAAGGAAATCGCCATCGACCCCGAAGGCAAATTGCTCGTCCCGGACCTGGGTCGAAAGGTGCAGGCGGCCGGTCTCACAGAAGAGGCGCTCGGGAAGGAGCTGAGCAGCCAGTACAGGCTCCTCGTCCAAGGTGTCACCGAGGTCCTCGTCACCGTCACCCAGTACAAGAGCCGCAGCGTCAACGTCCTCGGTGAAGTGCGGAATACTGGAACCTATGGATTTCGTACCATTCCCGATCTCTGGGATCTGCTGATGAAGCACGCTGGTGGTCCGACAGCGAGCGCTGACCTGAGCCATGTGCAGATCATTCGCCGAGAGGGCGAGGGGGTCACCGTCGATTTGTCGACGGCCTTGGAAGGCAAGATGCCGCCAACGATGCCCGAGCTGCGGCCGCACGACACGATCTCGGTTCCCTCGTTGGCGGCTGAAGGAACAGCGACAACGGGCTCGTCATTCCAGGTTCTCGGCGCCGTGCACACGCCTGGTGTCTACCGCTTGGGGTCTGCCACATCGGTGGTGGAAGCCCTGGCTCTGGCAGGCGGGCCGCTTCCCGAAGCCAATCTGGGCAAGGTGCAACTGACCCGAAGAAATCCCAGCGGCATCGTCGCGTACAAGCTGGATCTCGAGGGGCTGCTGTACGAGGGTAAATCGGAGATCGATGTCGGCCTCCAGGCAGATGACACCGTGTCGATTCCGCCGAAAGGGATGGGCCCGGGCACCATTGGCAGAGCCCTCGTAGTCATCCTACCGCTGCTCACCTCCTTGACGAGCCTCATCCTCGTCATCAACGAGTGAAGCGGGGAGACGAACCATGAGCACACCTTCCTTGGACCGAACCATCGACCTGCGGCACTACCTCATGATCCTGTGGCGCCGCAAGGGTCTGGTCATTCTCTCGTCGGTCACGGTGTTTTGCTCGGCGCTGATCGCCCTCCGCTTCATGCCCAACGAATACGAAGCGCAGGTGACGCTCAACTTTCCCGAGCGCCAAACTCTCGTGCGGCCATTGGAACAGGTGATGGGGGACAGGTCTTCGAGCGGCAGGGCATCCGAAGTGGAGGAAGTGCAGTTCGCCAACCTGATGGCACGCATTCAGAGCCGGGCCTTCCTGGAGAAGGTCGCGGGCTTTCTCAAGATGACCGAGAACCCGGGGATTCGAGCCGCAGCGGCAGCGTATCGCGCCAAGCATCCAGGCGCCGAGTCCGAAGACTTCGCCATGCGACTGGTGGTGCAGAGGCTGCAGAGCCGGATTCGATTCGCGGTGGTCGGACCCGGGATCTATCGTGTCATTGTCAGGGATACCAACCCGGAGTCGGCCAGAGATTTGGCTAAGTATGTGAGCGAGCTCTACCTCGATCACGCCAGGGCGGCGGCGGCGGACCAGTTCCTGGCTCAACACGAATTCGTCCGCGACCAACTAGCCAAATACGAGGGGGATCTGCGTAACGCGGAAAACGCGCTGAAGCGCTACGAAGAATCGATGATCGGCGAAAGCTTCTCGGGCACGGTCCGCGCCGAGAATCTCAAAACCGCGGAAGCCTTGCACCGGCGAGTGAAGAAAGGAGCGGAAGACAGGGAATTACAGGAGCGGGTGAGGTCGAGGGGCCTGAGCGGACTCGGCTTGGCGCCGGTCGACGCCGACCCCCTGTGCGAGCGGCCCACAGTGCGTGAATTGGCAGGGAAGATGAAATCGGCGCTCGAAGATGCCGTCGAAGATATCCTGGCGATGAGCGGTGGTGGCACGGGTGCGGGAGAATCCTCCAACTGGCCGCCGGTGCAATACGTCGCGGTGCAACGGGAGCTCCTCGCGCTCCTCGGAAGTGAAGCGCGAGAACGTGCGCCGCAGTCGACGGAAAAGGTCAACCAGGAGCTGGCGGAATACACGTTCACACGCATCGATGCGCAGTTGCAGGAGGATTGTGCGAACCAGCTGGAGCAGAGCATCGAGGGGTTCCGCCGGCAGGCGCAGAGCAAGCCGGCGGACGACATGGAGTTGCAGCGGCTCCAGGCAGAGGTACTGAAGAACCGCGAGTGGCTGAAGACCTTCAAAGACCAGATGATCGCGAGCACCACGCGCCAGTCGATGGAGGCAGCGGACCTCGGTGTGCTGCCCCAGATCCTCGACCCGGCGAAGCTACCGCTGACGCCGAGCCGGCCGGACCGAATGAAGATCCTGCTCGCGGCCTTGTTGCTCGGCCCGGTGCTCGGGGCCGGCCTCGCGTTTCTCGGCGAGACAACGGATGCGACCTTGCGCACGCTCGAAGACATCCGGCGTGTGGTTCCCGAGCCGGTGCTCTGCACGACGCCGCTGCTGCGCAAGCTGCAGCCGCGCCAGCGCGGTCTGAGGCGTTACTGGTTGCCGGCTGCGGTGTCGGGTGTCTTGGTGCTCACCCTGTTGGTCTTCATCGCCAGCTTCACTGTGCTCCGCGGTCTGGCCACGGGACGTTCGACGAACGTCGTCGTGCCCGAGGCGCCGAGCACGCAGGATGCGCCATCCCGCTGAACAACGAACCGGAACGGTAGAGCATGGCACTCGACGACGAGCTCCGCAGCGATCATCCGATGACGAACGAGATGCACAAGCTCGGGTCGCATCTTTGGCGGCTGGTGCAGAACGAGAGCAGGAAGGTCGTCCTGGTGACCAGCGCGCTGCGCGGCGAAGGCAAGAGCACCACCGTGGCCTACCTGAGTGCGGCGTTGGCCATGCATCCCGGGCGCAAGATCCTGGCGCTCGACACCGACTTCAGGAACCCGAGCTTGAACCGCCACTTCGGAGTCATGGTGCACCACGGCCTGGCGGAAGTTCTGCGCGGAGAGTGCACGATCAGCGATGCCATCCTGCACACGGGTCTTGCCAACGATGGCTCGGGTCTCGATCTGCTGGTTCCCGATCCCCAGGATGCCGACCCGGACGTGTTGCTGAACACCCCCAAGCTCGCCGAGCTCTTCCGGTTCTTGCGCCATGGCTACGACATGGTGCTCGTGGATGTCCCGGCGCTCATTCCGGTGCCCGACGGCGCGACGGTGATGCCGCACTGCGATGGTGTCATCCTCGCAGTCATGGCGGGCTTGAGCACGCGGCACCATGTGCGGCGTGCTCGCGAGCTCTGTATCGGGCTCGGCGCCGAGATTCTCGGCGTCGTGGTCGGCAACGTCCAGCAGGCGGCGCCGGAGTACATGGACGTCAATTACTACGGATATGCGGCGGTGCGCTCGAAGAAACGTGCCCCGAGGCCGCGTGTCAATCCCTGACGAGCGCAACGAAGCCCCGCCAGCCGTCTCCGTCGTGCTGCCCGTTCTCGACGAAGAGAAGGACATCCGCCGTCTTCTCGACGAAATCCTGCGCCAAGAAGATCCGCCGCGTGGGTTCGAAGTTCTCGTCGTCGACGGGGGCTCACGCGACCGCACGCGATCGATCGTCACGGACATGGCGGCATCGGAAGCGCGATTGCGTCTGCTGCACAACCCCGGTGTGCGCAGCAGCGCTGGGCGCAACGTCGGCGCCGCGGCGGCGCGCGGGGACTACGTCCTCTACATCGACGGCCACTGCGGGTTGCCGCGGCCGGATTACCTGGTGCGCTTGGTGCAAATCTTCGAGGCCACTGGGGCCGCCTGCTTGTGCCGCCCACAACCGCTGATGGATCTGGCGACGGGAGATTGGGCGCGGGCGATCGCAGCTGCGCGGCATTCGTGGCTGGGCCACAATCCCGGTTCGGACATCTATCGCGAAACAGCCGCGATCACCGATCCGCGCTCGGCAGGGGCCGCGTATCGCCGCAGCACCGTGATCGATCTCGGCGGCTATGACGAGCGCTTCGACGCCTGCGAGGATGTCGAGTTCAATCATCGTGTCGCGCGTGCGGGCCTGATCGCCTACCGTCACCCCGATCTGCGCATCCACTACCGGCCACGCACGTCCTTGCGAAGTCTGCATCGGCAGATGCAGCGCTACGGGCGCGGGCGGGCGCGACTGATGGCGAAGCATCCCGAGGTGGTTCCGTGGGCGCTGGTGGGAATCAGCATTCTGCTGCCGGCGTTCGCGGTCGGGCTCGCTGCGGCCGGATGGAGACGGGGCATCGCAGGGGTCATGCTGGCGGGGCTCGCGTATCTTGCTGTAACTCTCATCGAGGGTGTGCGCGCTGCAGGGTTCGGATTGCAGGCGCTGCGGACGGCAGTCGTTTTCGGCTTTCTGCATTCCGGCCTGTTCCTTGGTTTCTGGCGCGGCTTGGGCGAATGGTGGCGGTTCCGGACGCAGGCGCCCGTGACGATGTCTCGGGCACCGGGCGGCGCTGGACAAAGCTGAAGTCGTCGTCAAGGATCGAAGCCGATGCCTTCGCAATCGGCGCCGCCGATGTGCGGGTGGTTTTTCTCGGGAGATCGCCGTGTGGCTGCATGCCATCCTGATCACGAGCCTCGGCTTTGGTGCCGCCGCCACGCTCTATGCATTCGGCCTCGCCGGGGTCGCCCGGATTCTCCGCCCACGCCGCGATCCGGGCCATGCAAAGCCGGGCGCGCAACGCTTTCTGATCGTCATTCCGGCGCATGACGAGGAAGCCACGCTGCCGGGGACGTTGCAGGCCTGCGCCGCACTCGATTATCCCGCAGAACGCTTCGCCGTTGTTGTCATCGCCGACAATTGCACCGACCGTACCGCGGAGGTGACGCGCACACACGGTGCGCGCTGTCTCGAACGTCACGACACGGAAAGGCGCGGCAAGGGTTTCGCCCTCGAGTGGGCACTCGCGCTACTGGCCGGAGAGGACCACGACGCCGTCCTGGTTCTCGATGCCGACTGTACCGTGGACCCCGCGGCGCTCCGTGTCTTCGACGCGCGCTTGCGCGGGGGGGCCCGCGTCCTGCAAGCGTCTTACGTGGCGTCGAACGCGGCCGAGAGCCCGACGAGCTACGTGGTCGCGCTCGGGATGCACATGCTGAGCGAGCTCTTCTGCGCCCCCAAATCTCGGCTCGGGCTCGCGGTCTTCCTGCTCGGGACCGGCATCGTGTTGCATCGCGACGTTTTGGCGCGACTGCCGTGGAAGGCGCGCGGGGTGACCGAGGACACCGAGTACAGCCTGGATCTGCTGCGCCAGAACATTCCCATCGTCTTCGTGCCGGAGATCCATGTGTGGTCGCGCTTCCCCGCGGGCCGGCGTCAGCTGGAGGTGCAACGCCGGCGCTGGGCCGGGGGCAACTTGGAGCTGTGCCGCCACCAGGCGGCTCCACTGATTCTTCTCGGATTGCGGCGTGGGGACCGCCGTCTCTTCGATGCGGGATGGACCCTTCTCGTGCTGAGCCGTCCGCTGATCTTGTTCGTAGTGTTGGGGACGGTGCTCTTGGCCTGGGTCGATTTCCGGCTGCAGCCTGGCGGTCTGTCCCGAGGTCTCCTTGCCCTGTCGATCGCGGTGTTGGGGTTGCAGGGTCTTTACTTCGCTTCCAGTGCAATGCACTTCGGACTCGGGGGTGGGAGGCTGAAGCTTTTACTCCGCTCCCCCGTCGTCATCGTCCGGCTTGCGCTGCTCACGCTCGGCGGGTTGCTCCGCGTCGGCAAGCCGATCTGGGAGCGCACACCGCGCGACTAGCTTCGGCGAACGAAATGAAAAAGCCGGGGAGATCGACTCCCCGGCTTTTTCTTGGCCTGTTTACGAGAAGAAGCAGAGCCTAGCGCGACTTGCGGCGGCGGAAACCAGCCGAAGCGGCGGCAAAGATCCCGCTCCCGAGGAGCAGAACCGTTCCCGGCTCGGGAGTCGGCGTGCCACCGGCGTCGTGCGAGAACGGCGCGAACTTCGAATGTGTTTCACCAACGACGTGGTTGAAGGCGTCGAAGTGAACTTGGGTGTAGCCCGTGACCACGACGTCGTAGGCGTTGATCTGCGCCCTGTTGGCAGTGAAGCTGCCTGGGTAAATGGGGCCACCGAAATCAGCGATGGGCGAATCGGTGCTCAGCATGTTGCCAATCGAGTATTGGGTGAAGCTGGTGCCCGCGCCATAAATCCCGTGCGTCGGCAGCAAGCCGCCATCGCTCATCAAAGGTTGCGTGCCGTCAGCGCCGAGTCCGACCATCACCGACGGGGCCGAAGGCGTCGAAGGATCGGTCACGAGACCGGTCGTGGTTGCCGTGAGCGAAATGGTACCGGATTCGGAAGTGAGAAACGCCGCGGCCAGGCGGACGTCGTTGATGCCAACCCCGCCAGTCCCGCCGGGTCCACTGACGTTGGCGATGACCCACAGCCTGAAGCTGTTGGACGTGGTGATCCAGGTCTGGCTCGACGCCTGGTACGTTGCGCCCTCGATGTAGAGCTGCAGCAGAGGGATTGCAGAGCTGGTCGCGGGGACCAGGGCTGCGACGATCATCATGGCTACTAGAAACCGTTTCACAATTTTCTCCCCGTAATGCCACCGGTGTGGCTCGCCAAACGGAACGTACAGGGGTCTAAGCAAGCGCCGGCCCACAACATAATCAATTGAAAACAAACGTTTTAAACATACTCATCGGCCTGGCAACCGAAGACTTTTCCGACAGTTCCGGCTGATGGGTTGGGAACGAAGGGGTTTCCCTGTTCGGCCCGGGTCATGATTCCGCCCTCAGGAGCGATACAGGCCAGCGCGGTGGCATTATGACAATTAAAATCAATTACTTACAGCGACGATTGAAATAGGCTTCTCAGTTCCTGGCGTGTCGGAAAGCCGACACCTCGGCATCGGGGATTCTGCAGATCGTGAATCGGTACTTCCCCGAGGGTTCCTGAGGGATTGTCTCGACCAGCTCAATGGCGAATGCCATTTCGGGTCCGAAGCGCTTCTCGACCAGCGCCGCGATGGCGTTTCGGCTGCCGTCGCCGAATCCGACATCCGGAACCACACTGATGACGATTTGCGTCAGGTGGTCCTGCAAAATCTGCACTTGGCGGACGCCTGGGATGAGTGTGGCGAAGTTCTCCGTGAGAGAGATCCCGGACACCCGCTCTCCCCGAGGGGTCCACAGGTAGTCGGCGACACGCCCGGTGACGCTCGCGAGCAGCGGGTAGGTGCGACCACAGTCGCAGGTGGCGGAGCCCTCGACACCGCGATCCCCTACTTCGTAGCGGATGAAGGGCATCCCCTGGTTCCACAGATCGGTCACCAGGATGTGTCCGGCTGGCTCGCTATCGCGGCGGTCGATCTCGACCACCAACGCGTCGGTGTTGACGTGCAGTCCCGAGTGGGACTCGCACTCGCTGGCGATGAGGCTCACTTCCTCGCAACCATAGCGGTCGAAGACCCGGGTGCCGAAAACGCGCTCGATCGTCTCGCGTTCGTGCCGATGCAGCACCATCGCGGTGCTGAGCACGCCCTTGAATCGGTGCGCACCTGGGTAATGCTCCTCCCAGTATTGCGCGAAGAGCGCGAGCGAGTGTGCGTGGCCCCAGAGCAACGTCGGTTTACGCACGAGAATGGACTCGGCGAATTGGCGCAGCATCGCCTCGTCCATGCGCAACGTATCGAGGTAGAAGGTGCGCTCGAGAAGCGCGCTGCGCAGCCGCTGACGCCAACGCACGGCCGGCGGCGGATTGCCCCAGATGGCGGCGCGATATTCACCCAGATTCCATCCCGTCCAGCGATCGCGAAACAGTGTCACGCCGCGCCGGCGCTCGTTGCAGACATCGTCGACCTGGACGTGCAGCGACACACCCGTCGAGCCCGAGGTGCGTTTGCGCAACAGCGGCGCCCCCGCGTGCGACCGGGCCACGAGTGCGTCGGCCTCCGTCCGCACGTCCTGCTTGGTGAGAATGGGGAGGCGGCGCAGATCGTCCCAAGTGCGCAAGTCGCCCGGTTCGAAGCCGGCCTCGCCGAAGCGCCGGCGATAGAACGGCGATTCTTGCCAGGCGTGGCGCACGATGGCTTGCAGCGCGCGCCATTGGCGTTCCTGCCGTTCCGCCAACGACAGCTTTCTCTCGCGCTCGAGCCTCGCCGCGACGCGTAGGTAGGGCGAGCGCTCGTGCAGAGCCCAAGGGGGAACGACACAGGTTCTGAGCCACCACGAGATCATGACCGGCCGCCGTGACCACTGGAGGTGCTCGGCCGTCGCGCCATGCCTTCCGTGTGCAGCGTGCGATAGAACTGCATCAGCCGCTCCGCCTGTTGGGAGAAGGAGAATTCCCATTCCACGAGCCGCCGCGCATTGCCGGCGAGGGCAGCACGGCCCTCTGCGTCGGCGAACGCGGCACGAATGGCAGAGGCCACGGCCGCTGCATCGCCCGAGGGGACGAGCCACCCCGTGCGCCCATTCTGCACCAGCTCGCGGGTGCCGCCGACATCTGTCGCCACGACAGGTTTGCCGAGCGAAAAAGCTTCCAGCAACACATTCGGCAGGCCCTCGCTGAAAGACGGATTGACCACCAGATCGGCACCCGCCATGCAAGACAGCGCATCGCGACGAAAACCGGCGAAGACAATGCGCGCGTCTAGAGACAGCTGCGCCGTCTGTCGCTGCAAACGCTCCGACTCGGGGCCGTCGCCGAGGAGCACTAGATGCAGCGGCGGCCGATCCGCGGCGAGCAACCCCATGGCCTCGATCAGAATGCGGTGACCCTTCTCCGGGCTCAACCTTCCGGCGGCGACGATGACGCGCGTCTCCGGCGGCCAACCGAATTCGGTGCGCAGGTCGAGGTGCGGCGTGGCATCGGCGAGATCGCAGTCCACCGCATTGTGCACCACCGTGAGACGGTGTGCCGCGACGCCGCGCTGCGTGAGCATGAGTCGCGTGCCCTCGGAGACGCAAAGCAGAGCGCGAGCACGGCGCAGCACCCAACGGTCGATCTCTTCGTAACGACGAACGCGCCAGTTCTCGGCGGTGAACCCGCGCACGAACGGCACGTGCGCGGTGTCGCGACGCCGGCAAGTCAGCCAGCCCACGACATTGGACTTGTAACCATGGGTCACCAGGACGTCGGTGCCGGCTTGGTCGAGGCAGCTCTGCAGCTGTCGCACGGCCCGCGGATCGAAGGGCGAACGCGTGTCGAGGAGGAACGTGGACAAGCCGCGCGCGGCCGCGGCCTCGATGATCTCGACATGAGACCGATTCTCGCGAAACGAAGCGACGAGACTGTGCCACCCGGCGCGTTGCAACTGCACGCAGTGCGCGAGGATCTGCTTTTCGGGGCCGCCGAGGAAGTTGGTGCTGATGAGGTGGCAGATGCTGAGAGGGGCGAGCCCGCTCCGAGCCCGAGGCGAGGCGATCGCGCCGCCGGTCGTCGATACCGACTGGTGCTCGGATTCCGAGAACATGTTGCCCTTCGCCATCAATCGATTCACGCGGCGATGACGAGCCCGTGTGTTGCCTGCGTCGCCGACGCTCCGAGTCAGTGCGCTCCGCGTCCACGGAAGACCACGTCGAAGGTCTTCATCAGGATCTTGACGTTGAGCATGAGACAGCGGTTGTCGACGTAGAAGAGATCGTATTTGAGCTTCGTCACCACGTCATCGAGACTGGCGTCGTAGCTACGCTGCACCTGCGCCAGGCCGGTGATTCCAGGTGGAACGGAATGGCGCCGCCAGTACTCCGGCACGGCTTTGGCGAGCTGCGCGACGAACTGTGGCCGTTCCGGGCGCGGTCCGATAAGCCGCATGTCGCCCTGCACGACATTGAGCAGCTGCGGCAGCTCGTCCATGCGCAACGTGCGCAAGAAGCGGCCGACGCGCGTCACACGCGGGTCGTTCTCCGTCGCCCAGATCGGGCCGGTGCCTGCTTCGGCATTGGGGACCATGGTGCGGAACTTCCAGATGCGGAAGGTGCGGCCGGCACCGGGAGATTTCCGCCGGTCGCCGCGATCCAGGGATGGATTCTCGGCGCTCGCATGGTCGCGCGGCCGCCGTCGATCGATTCCCACCCGTTCCTGGCGGTAAAAGATGGTGCCGCGCGGCGACTCCACCTTGATCGCGACGGCGATGGCGGCCAGAAGCGGTGTGATTCCGGCGAACATCAGGAGAGCCACCCAACGTTCGAAAGCGCCCGGGCCGCATGCCTCGGGCGTCTCCGCATTCTTTGGCGTCAAGACCGGCAAAGTCGTCCACGGCGAAAAGTCGAAGGACCGCGGTTCGTTTGCCGGGGAATGCGGTGCTACGGTCGGTTCCCGCGGGGTCCTGGTTTCCAACATGGCTGCACCTCCAACTCTCAATCGGGTGTCGTGACTTCGATCGTGTCGCTGCCCTTGGATACTGCTTCGCCTTCGTCGACGACGAAGAGCCGGTAGTAGTAAGTCATGCCGGGATCGATCTCGATGTCGGTGTAATGGGTGAGGTCGATTTCATCGATCTCGATCACGAGCGTCGAGGCGGTCGTCGTCACCGGGCGAGCTTCGTCGCGGTACAAGCGATAGAGGGCGAAGCTGCGATCGGTGCTCGCCGTCCAGTTCAGGGTCGCTGCGATGGCGGTGACGTTGGTGGCCCAGAGGCTGTCGACGTCGGCCGGCGGATCGTTCTCTGTGGTGGCGCTGACCTCGTTGCTGCGTGAGCGCAGGCCGCCGGTGTCCTCGACGTAGAGGCGATAGAAATACTGCGTGTCCTCGCTCAATCCCAGCTCGTCCCAGAAGTTGAGATTCGGATCGGTGATGCGCGTCACCATGGTGTCAAGGTCGGTCACGGTGCCCGTCTCGTTGCGGAACACCATGTAGGCGGCGAAATCCCGGTCCGTCGATCGGCTCCAGCGCAGCGACAGGCTCGTCGGCCCGATGGACGACACCGGTTCCAACGTCACGTCACGCGGCGGACGCTCGTTGGGCACGAAGACGCTGAGCGTGTTGACGGACCCCTGCATCCGGCCTTCGCTCCCGACCACGTACACACCATAGAAATACTGCTCGTTCTCGACGACGTCGGAGTCGACGAACTGTAGAGTTGTGCGCGCCGTGATGGTGCCGACCTGGCGCGCCGTCGAATCGACGGGCTCGGTGTCGGAACGGAAGATCTGATACGAGGCGAAATCACTGGCAGTGGACTGTGGGGTCCAACGCACGGTCACGGATGCGGCAGATGTCGCTGGCGGGAACAGCGCCGGTTCCACAATCGTCACAGGGGCCAGGCTTGCGTGCACGCTCAGAGGACGCGGAGCGGAAAGGGCCGAGGCCGTGTTCCCCACGTCGTCGGTGAAGTTCCCCACGACCGCCGCGCGCGTGACCTCGGGGCCGGCGGGGATCACCCAAGCGCGCTCGTAGACACCGTCGCCGGCGGCGCGATCCCCGACTGAACCGTCATCGAACAACTGGAGCCCACTCGTAGCCGGCGGCTGCGCGAACAGCCCGGCCACATCGACGCGCGCCGTGCCACCGGGTTCCCCTGCATCCAAATGGAAGTGGAGGATTTCCCCCGGCGTGCGCGTCTCGGCACCGTCGAAATCCACGCTGAGAATCACCGCGCGCGTGTCGAGGAGGATCGAGTCGAAGACCGGAAGCGCCTCAGAGCCGTCCTGCATCAGAAAGACGCAGTACACAGTCTTGTCGCCATCGTCTGGGCTGAGCGTGAAAGGCAGCGTCGGCGCGAGATCCAGCCAAGAAGTCGCCGATTGCGCGGGATCGTCGTACAACCGAACCTTGTCGCCGGATGGGGCGCTGAGCGAGAGCGTGACGGAGCGCGTCCGCGTCTTGGGCGCATCGCCGGCGATGACGATCGAGAACACGCCCGGTCGCGCTTCCACCGCTACGCTGCGCGGACCGAAACGGCCGTTCTGACCGGCGGAAATGCGGTAAGCGTACGCCTGGCCGGTTCGCACGCCGGTGTCGCGGAAAGAACGCGCGCGCAGGCGCGCGAGGAGGGCTTCGCTTTCGACGACGTCGAGTCGTTGCCGGAACACGGCGAACTCGTCCGCGGTCGCATTGTCGGGCATTCCCCAGTACAGCTGTACCGCGTTGTTCCCGACGAAAACGAAGAGAGAGTCCGGCACCGGCATCCCTTGCCCGTTGCGCGGATCGAATGGGTTGTCGTAACTCGGAGGCTCCGGGTCTTGGGCGCAACCGCCAAGACAGAGCGCGAGCACCCACCACAACAGAATCGCCGAACGGCTCATGGCCGGCGCGTGGCGTTTCATGGCAGCCTCCACGTCAGGCTGGCGACCATGCCATCCGCGCGCGGCACCACGGACACATCCACGGCGGAACGCGTCCAGCCAGAGGCACCCATGCTCATGGCATCGAGAACGTTCCAGATGTACGCGGCCCCGGTCACGCCGAACAACGTCCACACTTTGACCTTCCATTCATCTGTATCGTCTGCCGCCTGGGCGAGCTGAGGGCCCAAGGTCGCGAACTCTTGCTCGGTGGTCGCCGCGTCGTAGCGGCGCTGCACGTCGGCCTGTTTGCGATCGGCCGACAGGTACTCGTCGTAGGCGGCGATGCCGCCGGCTGCGAATGCCATCACCGAGGTGCCGAATGCAAGCGCTCGCCAGCGACTTCCCATGTGTCGCTGACCGGCGCCGGGCACCAACGCGCTGCGCAAGGCGGCATCGAGCGGACGTGCCGTGCGCACGCCGAAGGTGAAGCTGCCATCGGCGTTGGATTGGAACGAAGGCGATGACGTCAGCAGCCAGGCTTCGACCGCGGTGCCGGCCCAGACGGCGACCGTGTAGCCGGTCCAAATCGCACGCATATGACTTTCGTCTTCTTCGCGATCCGCGGCGCTTTCCAGGTCGAGTCGCGCGGCATTGATGCCTTCGACCGTCGTCGCCTGGTCGTACGCGTCCTGCGCCAGCTCGAGATCGGTGCTGGCGGTTTCGTGGTGCGCGTTCTTGGCGATCGCACCGATCACGCCGCCCGCCGCCATGGTCATGAACATGGTGCCGCGCCAGCCTTCATGGCGTGTCAAGTGAACGAAACCCGGGGGCGCGAGAAATGCGTACGGGCTCGACCAGCGCACCATGTTCACACCCTGCGCCGTCGTGCTGCGCAGACGTCCCCGAGCCGTCACCAGCCCCAGCCCCGAGGCCTGCAGCAGGTATTCGCCCGCGGGCAGTTGCTGCAGTGACATGGGGGTCACGCCTTGGACGGCGACCGGCCCGCGGAATTGCAAGTGCACCGAGCTGGGCTCCGACTTCAACGCCAGCTCGGCGCGCGCCGGGCCACCGGCGGCAAGGACAAGGACGGCGATGAAGGTGCGTGCTCTCGACACCGACTGCGTTCCTTCCGTTACTCCGACTCGTCGGAGGTCTGGGCATCCGTGTTGGTGCGGTACGAGGTGGCGTCGATGCCGTGTTTGCGTATGAGGTCGTGCAAGCTCGGACGCGAGATTCCCAGCTCGTCGGCGGCCTTGGAGATGTTGCCGCAGGTACGCCGCAGGGCTTGCTCGATCATGCGGTGATCGGTCTGCTCGCGCACTGCGCGCAGCGACAGCGATTCGAGCGGATTTTCCTCGCCCAGATCGAGATCGACGGCGCGCACCAGACGACCGGACGACAGCACCACCGCTTTCTGGACATGGTGTTCCAGCTCGCGCACGTTGCCGGGCCAGCGATAGTGCAGGATGGATTGGCGGGCCTTGCGGCTGAAGGCCAGCCGCTCCTTGCCCATCTCGCTGGCGAAACGTTCCAGGAAGTACTGGGCGAGGTAGAGGACATCCTGCTGTCGTTCGCGCAGCGGCGGCATGCGGATGTTCACCACCGACAAGCGGTAGAAGAGATCCTCGCGGAAACGTCCGGCGCGCACTTCGCTCGTCAGGTCGCGGTTGGTCGCGGCGATGACGCGCACATCGAGGCGAAACACGGTGCGGCCGCCGACGCGCTCGACCTCGCGTTCCTGCAGGAATCGCAGCAGCTTGACCTGCAGCTGCGGCGGCAGCTCGCCCACCTCGTCCAAGAACACGGTGCCGCCATCGGCGAGCTCGAGCTTGCCAGGGCGAGACGTGTGCGCGCCGGTGAACGAGCCCTTCTCGTGGCCGAACAGCTCGCTCTCCAGCAGGTTGTCCGGGATGGCGCCGCAGCTGATGTTGACGAATGCCTTGGTGGCGCGCTTGCTCAGCCGGCGCAGCTCGCGCGCGATCAGCTCCTTGCCGGTGCCAGATTCGCCGAGGATGAGCACCGACACCGAAGTCGGCGCCACCTTGCGCACCATTTCGAAGACCTGCTCCATCTGCGGCGAGCGGCCCAGGAGGTGTCCGAGGCGCCCCTTGACGTCGAACGTCTGCAGCAGCTTTTCGTTTTGCCGCTGCCATTCGCCGACACGCCGGGCCTGGCGCATGAGATGCCGCAGGGTATCCGGATCGAACGGCTTGCTGAGGAAGTCGAAGGCGCCCTGGTCCATGGCGCGCAGGGCGAAATCCCGCGTGTCGTTCGCGGTGATGAGAACGATCTTCATCAACGGATCGAACTCGAGACAACGTTCGAGGAGCGAGAAACCGGATTCCGGGTCGTTGCGCTCGAGGGCCAGGTCCAAGGTCAGCAGCTGCGGGCGCTCGGCTGCGATGATCTGCCATGCGCGCTTGGGATGATCGGCGGTGAACACCTGATACTCGTCGCCGAGCGCCAGCCCCAGCTGGCTGAGCATCACCGGGTCGTCGTCGACGATCAGCAGCTTCGGCTTGTCGTCCTGCGGCGCGACATCGATCATGCCACGACCCCGTCGGGCGTGCGCAAGCGCCCGTCAGCCACGGAGTCGATGTCCGTCGCCGCGGTCATGATGATCTGAAAAGTGGTTCCCACTCCCTGGTGGCTTTCGACCTTGAGCTCGCCACCGTGGGCGCGCACGATCGAACGGCTCTGGTACAGACCGAGACCGAGGCCACCGCGCTTGGTGGTGGCGAAGGGACGGAACAGGTGTTCGCGCACGAACTCCGGCGGCATGCCGACGCCGGTGTCCTGCACCGACACGTGCACCAGCGAGCTGTTGTTGCGCATTGCTTCGCTGCGGGTCTGGATGGTGAGCGTGCCGGCGCCATCCATGGCCTCGATGGCGTTGGTCACCAGGTTCTCCAGCACGCGCTGCAGCATGTCCTGATCGCCCGTCACCGCCGCCTGCCGATCGAGATCGAGCTCCACCTGCAGCGTTTCCCGGCGCTCCACCTGCATCTGGGTGAGCGTCGTGTGCACGAGCTGGTTGAGGTCGATGCGATGCTGTGAGCGACTGGGGTCGTCACGCAGTTCCGACAACGTGCGCACGAGCGCGTCCATGCGGTCCGCGACCAGTCCGATATCGCCGGCAGCCAGCTCGGCGATCCCAGGCTTTTCCTTGAACTGGACGAGGTTCAGCGCCACCAGGCGCAACGGCGACAGGTAGTTCTTCAGGTCGTGGAGCAACATGTTGCTCCACTGCGAGATGAGGTTCATCTCGCGGTTCTCCGCCATCTCCTCGGCCTGTTGGACCTCGCGCAGCCTTGCCGAAACGTGCGACGCCACGCTGTCGAGCAGTGCCACGTCTTCGTAGGTGAACGGATCGTCCCTGTGGCTGCGGTGCAGCCCGATGCTGCCGACCAGCCTTGCTCCATCGAGCAGCGGGGCGACGATCTGGCTGGCGGTGGCATCGAGCCAGACGCCGTTCTCGGCGTAGATCGAGATGTACTCGAAATCGTCCGGGCGGCGATCGAGCAGCAGTGAATGCCGGTCAGCGGCCAACCGCAGCGCCAACGGTGAGTCGTCGACCAGGACGGCGCGCGGATCGCCGACTCCATGGCCGGCTCGCGGCACGATGACCAAGGTCGCCTTTTCGCGCAGAGCCAACGTGACGTCCTCGGCGAGGAAGATGTCGCGCAACAAGGCGTGGGCGGATTCGAGCACCGACTCCGTGTCGATCCCGCTCTCCATGGCGCGGGTCACATTGGACCACTGCGTGCGGTAATCGTAACGATTGACGTAAAAATTGCGATCGATGAACCGCCGCACACGGCGCTGGAAACGATTGGAGAACAGCAGCAACACCGCGAGCAAGATGGCCAGGAATCCGAAGGAGAGGGTCACGACCTCGTCGGGCGACCAATGAGTGAAGACGGCAACCTGCGAAATCACGCCGACTGCGAGCACGTACAGCCCGGCAGCGATGGCGGTGAAAGACGAGTAGACGATGCTGCGCGACACCGGCGCCGCCACGTCGGACAAGGCGTTGCGCATGAACGTGTAGCCGAGCACGACGTTGACGACCACGATGGGAATCGAGGCGGCCACGAGCTTGCCGACGCCGATGGAGGAGTACAGCAGCCCGGTGGTCAGAATGAAGGTGAAGAACCCCAGCAGACCGAAGAAGCTGAGGAAGAGCAGCTTCAAGCGCGGCCGCGCTTGGCTGGGCACCAACCGGTAGGTGCTCTCCAGGTTGTAGCCCGTCAGCACCATGCCGACCAGCAGATAGCTGACGTAGGCCTTGCCGAGAGCGCCCAGGTGAATGGTGCCGCGACCGGCGTCCCAGTCGAAGCCGAGGATGAACCGTCCATGGCGCACGAACAACAGGGACAGGACGCCGCCGAGAAGGAGGAAAACGAAGGTCTGCCGCGATTTGCGGAACGACTCGTCCGGGCGCTCGCGGCCGATACCCACCGAGAGCATCCAACCGGCGAGAAGCAAGGGCGCGCCGGAAGCCATCACGGCGTACACCCAGAGATGCGGCTCGCTGGTGGGACCGACCTGCACCAGTCGCAGCAAGGAGAACAAGAACCCTGCCAGGGAAAACGCCAGAAGTGCGGTCGCGACGCGCAGCAAACGCGCAGGCTGGCGCAAGAGCATCGCAATCAGCGGCACGAGGCACGACAGCGCTCCGATGAGCAGAGGGAATTCTTGCAGGGTCATTGGCTTCCCCCCTCCTGCAGGCGCGTGGCCTCCGCGGCCGCCCAACGCCCGATGTCCATGTTGGGATAGCTCTTCGCCAGGCGTGCGAGGATTTCCGCCGCGCGCGGGTGATCGTCCATCTGGTTGTAGGCAAAACGTGCTGCTTGCAGCATGTAGGTGGCGCCCTGCGGGTGGCCTTGCAGCGCGTCGCTGATCGCCAGCAGCTCCGTCAAGGCTTCGTCATTGCGTTTCTGCAGCGCCAACGTCTGCACCAACTTCGTGCGTGTCGAGAGAGTGATCGGGTGCGCTGGATAACGCGCGAGGAGCTGGCGGTATTCGCGTTCCGCTCGCGCCAGGGCCGCGTTGGCTTCCTGTGTGTCCTCGACCCGTGTGTAGTGGGCGACGATCTCGAGGGGCGCTTGCAACGCCGGCTCACTCAATGGATGGCGAACCGGCAGGTTGCGGAATGCATCGAGTGCCTCCGCCCAGCGCGATTCCCGCTCCAACAGGCGGCCGCGCGTCAGCAAACCCTCGGCGTTGAGCTGATCGGCGCCGGCATAGTCGTCCCGCAAGCGGTCGAGGTAGTCCAGGGCGTCGTTGGTGGCGCCAAGTCTCGCGGCCTGGTTGGCCAATGCCAGCAGCGCCTGCGGCGCGGCGGGGCTCTGCGGATATTCCGCCAAGAGAGACAGCAATGTCGCGCGTGTGCTTTCGGCCGGTGCGAAGCGGTTCTGCACCAAAGCGATACTGAAGCGCACGTTGCCGGCATCGACGATGGATTCCTTGTTGCCGGCGACCTGCTTCTCCACCAGCCGCAGCTCTTGCAGTGCGACTTGCCAGTGCGCTTGGTCGGCGGCGGTATCTGCCAGGTGCAAGTGAGCTTCGAGCGCGAGGCGCGTTTGCGGTTGCGTGCTGATCCAGTATGCATAGCGCTGTTCGGCATCCGCATAGGCGGCGCGCGCGGCGGCACGTGCCCCGGTGGTATCCCCCGCGGCGACGGCTTGCACGATCTCTTGATGTCGCAAGCGCGCCACCCGCAACGGCAACTCGAGAACCGCGCCGGGGACACCCGGATCTCCGGGCAGCGGGGCAACATGCTCGACGATGTTGGAATAGGCGGACGCCGCCTCGCCCCACTTCTGTGCTGCTTCGGCGATGCGGCCCTGCGCCAGCACGACCTCCGCCACCAGCAACGGAATGTCCTGGAAATTGGCGAGCACACGCCTGTAGTTCGCATGCATCTGCAACGAATCACCGATGTTGGCGCGAATCTGCGCCGCGCTGATCAGTGACCGCGCCACCAAGGTGCGCAACTCGTGCGCCACGGTGTCTGCGGTGTCGGTTTTGGGAGCGATCGCGTAGCTCGCAGCCATGTCTTCGTAGCGTACCGCCAGCGCACGCCAGGTGTCGGGCCCGACCAGCTGCGGCTTGATGTCGAGCCGGCGGTACTCCTCGTTCAAGTGCCAGATCTCGCGCTCGGCGCGGTAGCGTGCGCCGATCAGCGCTTCTCCCCCACACGCACCCAGCCCGGCGAGAACGAGGACGACTGCCAAACGTGCCTTCATCGGGCCGACTCCGTGCGCCACAGGAAGAGCCGCGTGACGGCACCGACGATGAGGAAACCGAAGAGCAGCTCTGCCGCAATGCGCAAGGCCAACAGTCCGGCGATGGTCTCGGGCCGGAGTTTGCCGACGAAGAGATCGACGCGCTGCATCACGTAGCTGATCGGGTAGAGCGCCACCACCGGGATGGCAATGACGAGAAATGTCGGCAAGAACGTGCGTGCCGTGACGCGGCACGAATCACGCAGCGCGGCGACGACCGAATGCCCTTGGAGAACGACCCAGGCGGTGGCGTAGCTCACGAAACTCTGCACCAACACGACGGCGAGCAGGACACCGCCACGCACACCCCAACGCACCTTGGGGTTGTTCAGGATGAGATCGGTCGGCACCTGGCCAGCGAGCCAGCTCAACGCCAGGATGGCGAGCGTGGGCGGAACGCTCACCAGTATGAGAGTCGGCAAATGGCGGCGAATCGACGTGGGGGCACGGCCCGCGGGGGCAAACCCGAGCGTGCGGGCGAAGCGCAAGGTCGCGACCGCCACCACCACGGAGGCGAACAGCACCGCCACCACCAACATGATTCGGGAGTACATGCTCGGCAGATAGAGAAACAGCATGGGGTAATGCATGGCTTTGTCCCCGCCGGCCAGTCGAATCAATGGCACACCAATGGGTGCAACTACCGGCTGATGGAACGCGACCAGAATTCCAAGGGCCACGTACTGTACGGCGGCCAAGACCAAAAAGGGCAGCCAGTGCGCCGGACGTAGCATCAGAGGCAAGATGCTGCGGTAAGCACGACCAGCGACTCCCAGAGACAGAAAGATGTTCATCGACAGCTGTACCTCTCCGGGAAGTGACCCGAGACGCATTCTCCGTGGGCGCCGAGCCACCAAACCGCAAGTCTGTGCGGGATTTGAGACACAAACGCTATACGACCCTGCTCCCAGCTGTCAACGAAAGATGTCAGCCGGCTTTACAAAATCCACGGCTCCCGTTCGTTTCACTGGTCGGATGTAGGGGCAAATTCGGGTAGCGCCGCTGCACGAGCTGAATTGCGCGCGTCTCGGGCTCCGACCCGAAGGAGAGCGGATTCCGGCGGATTACGAGAAAAGCGGGATTTTTCCCAATTAAGAAGCGCTGGATCCAACCGGCCCGTCGAGTAGATCTAACTTGCGTAGTATTTCGGAGATAGGCCGATACGTCGACAGCTTCAGCAAGCCTTCGAGGCGAACCGCTGCGCGCTCGAGGTTGTGGTAGTGGGTCCAGCGGGTACGGGCGCCGACCGGGAAGCGAGGCTGTCTGGAATCGAGCTCCCAAGGATGGATGGTGAGAACGAAGGGCCGATTCTGTCTAATAATCCGACGCACCGCCCAGGCCTGAAACGGATACGGCAAAAGCCGCAAATAGGCGCCGCCGGTGGCGGGTGCATTCACGGGTCCGACGCGCACGGTTGGCAGAGGGAACTCGGCGATGGAATGCTCGGGCCCGGCCGCGCGCCGATGTGGCCAGCGCGGACAACCCGGCATGCCGTAGCGCCGGCGCGGGATCGGGAAAATGCTCGAATCGTATCGATAGCCCTCCTGCACCAGGATCGGCAGCGCCCACTGCGTTCGCGCCACGATGGTGTACGAGGGTGCGCGATAGCCGATGACCTCTTGACCGCTCAAGTCCTGCAGCAGCGCGCGCGCCCGGCGCACGTCGTCCCGGAACGCCTCGGGGGTCTGGTGATAGACGAGCTCGTGATCGAATCCATGCGAAGCGATTTCGTGCCCCGCAGCGGCAATGCGCTGCACCAGAGATGGATGCCGCGCGGCGACCCAACCGAGGACGAAGAACGTGCCGCGCGACCCGAGCCGCGCCAGCATTTCGAGCAGGCGATCGGTGCTGGCTTCGGTGCGGTCCTCGAAACTTTCCCAGCGTTCGCGCGGGCAAAAACGACGCAGCGCCTCGACTTGGAAGTAATCCTCGACGTCGACGGAGAACGCGGCCAGCGAGGTTGCTCCGCTGGCTCCTTGGGGCGGCGGCGAGCTCACGGCAGGCCGACCTCCGCCAACAAGGAGTGGACGAACGGATCGAGCGTCTGCACGAGGCTTCGCATCGCCGTTTCGTCCTGCGCCTCCGCGATGTAGCGAACGAAGACCGCGTCCGTCGGGCGGTGTGCCAGCGCATTCCGCATCAGATCCCACTTCAGAGCATATTCGCCGGTGACCGTGCCACTGCGCGTGCGGAACCAGTAAAGCATGCGCCGCTCGGGGGCGCCGCTGCGCTGCAACCGCATGCATGTCGCTGGGCTACGCCCTTGCGCGAGGTCCACCGCATCGTCGTCGACACCGAGCACGTTCCAACCGCTGCCCGGGATGCATTGCCGCGGGGAATGGATCTGCGAGTTCACCTGTTGATCGGAGAAATACGCCAGGAAGAGCCACACCGACGCACCGTCATCGCGCTGGTAGAATCGTTGCACCGTGACATCGGCCGCGAGAACGCCGGCGTCGGCCTCCGACAGCGGGAACTCCTGGCTGGTCCACCCCGGGAACGCCGCGGGCAACGCTTCGAGCCGCGGCAAAGCGGTCGCAACCACGCGGCTCGAGGCCAGTACGCGCGCGTAGACGCCGGCGATCGCCAGCACGACGACCAGGATCAGGATGCGGATCGCCACAGGCTTTGCGCCCCCTTGCGGATGAGAAAGAACAGCGCCAAGGCGACGACGAACACGACGAACCCGAACGCCTCATGAAACACGCCTGTGGCCACGTGCATGCCGATGAGATGGGCGCCGACGGCGGTCGACCAGAGGCGAAATGCGTTCGCCGCGATGCTGAGCGGGATCGTGGCCAAGAACACCATCGCGCGCCCGAAGAACGCGATCGGCATTAAATACGCCATGAGGGCGCCGAGAGCCAAGAACGTGTAGAGCGATCGGATGCCACTACAGGCTTCCACGACCTCGAGCGTCTTGTCGCCGGGGAGATGCAGGATGTTGCCCTGCGCCATGACGGGGACGCCGATGATCTTCAAGCCCAGGACGGCGCATTTGGCGGCGAAGGCTTGCATCGGAGCGGTGAGCGAATAATAGAGAACGTAGGGCAATGGGATGGCCAGCAGCAGGAAAGCGATGGGGAACCACAGGCGACGCAAACGGCGCCATCCGAGCAGGAACAGCACGGAGGAGAGCAACATCGCGACGAAGCTCACGCGTTGGGTGAACACCTCGGCGCCTGCCGCCCCCAGAATCAGCAACGCGGCGGCGCCCACGATTCCCACCAGTCCGAGCCAAGCCGGGCGAAGCGGCAAACCTGCCAGCTGCCGCCGCTGCCGCCACACCAGGAAGAACACGATCGGTGGAATGAGGATGCCGTGGCTGTAGTTGGAGTCGCGCCACCAGTCACGTCCCAGCTCGACGAGCACCGGAGCGTAGACGCCGAGGATCACCGCGCCGACGAGCCAGGGCGCGAGACGGGACATCACACTGCGAGGGCGCATGTCCTCGGTGCCGGCGAGCGTGTCTGCACCGCGGGCATTGCCCGCTGCCGGCACGGCCTCTCGTACAGCAGTGGGTGGCGCTTGCGGTCCATGCCTCATGTGGTTCGCATCGCAATCCGTTGCGCACCGCGTGCGTGCGCCGTCGGCGGGAGAGCCTCCGGGGTGCTGGTCTGCGTCGCGTGCAAGCGCATCACAGCCAGGGCAATGGCGGCAAAGACATACCAAGTCCGGCGCAACAGACTGTGGCCGAAGACCCCGGATACGAGCAACGTGATCAAGCCGACGAAAACCCCCTCCAACACCACCCTCTCGAACTGCCATTCGTTTCCCTGCAAGCTTCGCGCAGTGCGGCGGTTGAGGCGCAGGATCTCCAACAAGAACGAAAAGAACGCGAACGCGCCGATCAGGCCGAGCTCGCCGAGCACCTGGAAATAGAGGCTGTGAGCCTCGAGCCAACTGCGGCCGTGTGAGTAGCTGCCGTTCGCGGCGCCGTAGCAACGAATGCCGACGCCGAACAACGGCCGGTCGGCGAGCATGCGCAGTCCCGCCATCCAGGTGACGACCCGCGACCGCGACGAGGCGTCGAGGTGGGACTCCGCGATGGTCGAATAGCGTGTCTTGTACTGGTTGGGCATGTTGGTGAAACCAACGACGAGAACCAAGGCACCGAGAATGCCCGTGAGCACGCGCCGCCGCGTTTTCCACCACATGAAGATGGACCCCGCCAGCAACCCGAGCATCGATGCCCGTGAGCCAGTGAGTACGATGGCGATGGCGAGGCAGACGACGAGTGCCGCGAGGATCCCGCGGCGCCACTTCTCGGTTCGCGACAGCGCCAACAGCAGGAAGAGTGGCAGTGCTGAAGCCAGCGTCGTGCCCAGCTCGTTCGGGTTGTTGCTCATGCTCGTGCCGCCAACCGCACGATCGATGCCCTGCGACAAAAACGCGCCGCCGGAGAAATACCCTCGCAGCGAATCGACGCACAGGTAGGCGATCAGGGCAAGGAACGTGTAGATGAACCAGCGCAAACGTTTGTGGCTATCGACGAGGTGCGCCACCATGAGATAGAAGCCGCCGATCCGCAACACTTCCACCAGTCCGTTGGTGGCCCGGAAACGCCAGTAGGCGAAGGGCACGGACAGGGCGACGACGAGGATGAAGAGACAAAAGAGCCGAGTCTGACGTGAATCGTCGATGCGCAGCTCGCGATGGATCCGGTGTTGGTTGAGGAACATGCTGACGAGCGTCAGGGCCCCTATCAGGCGCTCGAGGTGCAAGGTGGCGAGAATGGGGTAGAGCTCGCCGAGCCGGATCACGAAGACCGCGCTGTAGAGCAGGAGTCCGATGTAGGGACGCAGCAAGATCAGGATGGTGCTGCCGATGCCGAGCACGCCGCCGATGATGAGAAGCACGTCGAAACGCGTGAGCGCCAACCCGAGGGCAATGCCGAGGGCGCCCACTCCGATGAACGTAGCAATCTGGCGCCCGAGGGCCGCTTCCGAGGCGCTGTCGAAGCGTGGGCGATCCGACAGGAGGTTGGGTACGGGTTGCCAGGCCAATTGGGCTCCACGAAGGGTGTCGAGGCTCGATTCCTAATCTTAAGCCCGGAGTCGGAACCGTGCCAGTGGTCCCTCTGCGGCGCGATTCAAAAGGCCCCGTGCGCCGAAATGCTGCGCGCGTCGGCCCAGTCACCGACGATTACGGGCCTCGAGAATGTCGGGAATCGGCGATGGATGCGTAGAAGCTCTCGAGCTGTGGGATGACCGTGCCGATGTCGTGTCGATCGCGCGCTCGCTTCTGGGCCCGATCTCCCATGGCCTGGCGCTTGCCCGCATCGCGCAGCAGCTCCGCCAGCAGCTCCGCGAAGCGCTCGTGGTTGCCCGGAGGATAGGTGTGGCCGCATACCCCGTCGTCGATCAACTCGCCACATCCACCCACGTCGGCGACGACGCTCGC
>Ga0075418_10000745_pt1 | contig 35506 bp, 21 predicted proteins | sample SoiMetdeltSBSDD2_FD_81776 | JGI IMG/M metagenome (GOLD analysis project Ga0075418, IMG submission 81776) | Bulk soil microbial communities from a Populus tree surrounding site in Tennessee, USA - Soil MetaG P. deltoides SBSDD2 | ecosystem: Environmental > Terrestrial > Soil > Tree plantation... | reverse complement strand
TGCCACTCGCCGTCGAGATACATCGAGACGTCCCGCTGTTTCTTCGGCGACGCCGGTCCCTTCGCGACCTTCACTGTCCCTCGCAGCTCGTCGAGAAATTGCGACGGCGTTCGGCCGGCAAGATCGGTGACGATGCGGTTATAGGGAAGGATCTGGACTTGGTCGTGCGGAAATGCGACAGCAATGAACGTTTCCGCGTCCGACGACGTGCCGACGTTCGTCTGCAGCGCCGCTCGCGCGCGCGCCGCGCTGGCGGCACGATGGTGCCCGTCCGCGATATACAGCGCTGGGATCGATCGAAACGCGCCGACCAAACTGCGAACCTGCCCGGGATCCGCACGCCAGATGATGTGCTGAACACCATCCGCTGCGGTGAAGTCGTAGAGTGGTGTGCCGGCGGTCGTGGCTGTGACGATCGCGTCGACGGCATCTGTGGCGGGATAGGTGAGGAACACGACGCCTGTCTGCGCACGCAATTCCACGATGTGCCGCGTGCGATCGTCTTCCTTGTCGCGGCGGGTGCGCTCGTGCCGCTTGATGACGTCCTGTTCGTACTCGTCCACCGAGAAGCAGCCGGCAATACCCGTCTGCTCGTGGTTCCCCATGCGCAACCGGTACACATAGATCGACGGCTCATCATCGACGACCAGCGGCGCATTCTTGCGAAGGGCTTCGAGGTTCTGACGCGCCTGGTCGTACACCTGGTGCGCGTAGGGGTCGGTACCGGGTGGAAGATCGATTTCGGATCGCGTGACGCGCAAAAAACTCAGAGGATTGCCTGACGCGAGCTGCCGCGCTTCGTCTGCGCTGACGACATCATAGGGTACCGAGGAGACGGAAGCCGCCGTGGCGGGCGCCGGCCGTAACGCCCGGAACGGATGCAATGTGGCCATCCGGTTATTCTAGCTGAACGGTCCTCGTGAAGGATTACCGCGGCGCGGATGCTGGGACGGCTGCCGCTCCTGCCGCGGGCGCCCGGGCAGCTTCGCCGCGAGTTGCTCCTGCATTTGCGTGCGTGCTGTCGCGAAGTCTGGCAGGTACCCCGCGGGAATTGGTTCGCCGGGAGGTTGACGGGCGTGCTCGCGGCGAGGATCGACGAAGATGCCGTGTTTGCGCAATCGATAGTCGAGATGCGGACCCGTGGCTGTGCCGGTCGAGCCGACGCGTCCAATGAGCTGCCCCTGATCCACGTGCGCGCCCGCCTGAATGCCCTTACCAAACGCCGACAAATGCAGGTAGTAGCTCTCGAGGCTGCCCGCGTGCCTGATGCGTACCTGACGTCCACCACCGCCCGCCCATCCGGCTGAAACGACGACGCCGCTGGCGACGGCCACGACGGGGGTCCCGGTGGCCGCGGCGTAGTCGACACCGAGGTGCGGCCGGACCGTTCGATGGACTGGGTGCAGTCGGCGTCGTGAGAATCCTGATGTGACGCGCGGCGTGAAGCGCAGTGGCGAGGCCAGCACGAACCGTTTCAGCGATCGTCCTTGCTCGTCGTAGTACCCCGCCTTCTGCGTCGCCGGGTTCGTCCAGCGATACGCCTGATGCTGCTTGCCATCGTTGATGATTTGTGCGCCGAGGATCGCGCCGTATCCAGCGAACTCGCCTTGATACTTGGTGGATTCGAAGAGCACCTCGAACGCGTCGCCCGGCTGCAGATCGTTCTCGAAGTCGATCGACCCGCCAAAGATCTCCGCCAGCGAGATCGCCAACTGGACGCGCTCGCCTGTTTCGTCCATGGCCGCGATGAGGGATGGATGATCGGCGTCGATCCGGCCGCGGATCGCAACGACCTCCAGGTCTTTGTCGTAGGCGAGCACTTCCGCCTCGAGCTTTTCAGGCGCTGAACGATCGCGGCTGACGATCCTCAGAAACCGATCGGCATCAATCTGATATTCGAACTCTCTGAGGAATCCGTCCATCGACAGCACGAGCCGGTAGGGACGCTCGGCCCTCAGCTGGCGGGGATTGAACACGGCGCGCGCCGACTCGATCGCCGCGTGAATCAGCCGATCGGGCATCTCGTGCTCGGCCAGCAGCGTTTCGAGCGTCGCACGGCGCGGCACGATCGCCTCAATGATCTGCGTTTCAACAGGGAGAACGACGTCGGTGCGCCGCTCGATTACGGGGCGCGGCGCTTCGTGAGCACAGGCTGTGACGAGCAGCGCGCTCGCGACTGCAAGGCTGGCCTGTCGGAGCATGAGGCCGCAGTCTAGCCTAAATGCCTTTATTTCGTCACGGTGATCTGAATGACCTTGCGGAACTTGACGGGGCGGCCGTTCAGCATGGCCGGCTGATATCTCCAGTCGCGTGCCGCAGCGAGCAGCAGCGAGTCGTAGAGCGGATGCAGCGACATGCGGATCTTCGCCAGGATCACGCGGCCTTGTTCGTCGATCGTGATCTCGAGCATGCCTTTGTCGCGCGTCTGGCTCGCGACCTGCACGGGCACGCGCGGCACATCCTGTCGAATCGACGTTGCCTGCGTCACTCCCTCGTCGTCCGACGTAAAGACACGCTGCTGGTCGGGCATTGGGACGGTTGGCAAGGACGCCACCTCGTCGCGGCGCGGCTGCTCGGCCCTGGGCTCGGGCGGCGGCGGAGGGACCGATGCCGTCGACAGATCCACGAAGCCTGAGACGAGCATCCGGAGATCGCTCAAGCGGCCTCCCATGTCGGGATCGTCAATCAACCGCAGCAGTTCGCGGAACTGCTGCTCGGCCGACGCAAACTCCTTGCGATCGAACGCGGCCTTGGCCGTGGCATATCGCGAGCGCGCGATGTCGGGCAACTGCCGCTGCCGGACTTCTGAAAACGCCGTCCGCACGCGCGGCGCCGCCTCGGTCTCGGTCGGCAGATACATCGGATCCGACGCGACGACCGCGGCGATCGCGACTTCTGCTTCCGCGGTGCGCCCCAATGCGAGCAGGCACAACGACCGATACTGCTCGATCGTTCTCAGGTTCGCGGGGTTGTTGCTCTCCTGCGGACGGAGGCCGTTCAGCATCGCGAGCGCTTCGTCATATCGTGCTGATGAGTACAGGTCGCGCGCGGTAGCCAGTGGCCCGTCCTGGGCGTGAGCTGGCGCAACCAGTGCGAATCCGAGAGCGGCGGTGACGAGCGCTTTCGCGAATCGATGTGCCATGACCATCTACCTTGTCGATCGAAGGCGGGAACCGACTCTCTTCGCGCGCGTCGGGGCCGGCGCCGGCGGCGCATCCTGGCGCAGCATCTGCGCCACGAGCGTCATCACCATGCCGGCCGTGAGAACGGTCAAGAACGTCAACATAGAATCCTGAAGCTCCAATCTGCTGCGCTGACGGCTTACTTCATGTCGACGCTGACGCGAACCGGGCCGGTCAACGTCACCGAGATCGCGTGGCGCTTCTCGCCAAACTGCGGGTGACGGAACACGACCTCGTGCGGACCGATCGGCACAGATAGATTCCCAATCGGCGTTTCACCAACGCGCTGACCATCTACAAAAACTTCCGCCCACGGCGTGGCATTCAGATTGACGATGCCGTTGGGCAATTCGACCCTGATCGTTTCCGTCTTGCCGGGGATGACCGTGACGACGCGATTCACTCTGTAACCCATCGTCTCGCTCACGAGCTGGAGGTCGTGACGTCCGGCCGCAAGCATCAGGCGATCGGCCGCCGACGTACCAATCAATCGTCCGTCCTCGCGAATCTCGAGCGAGAACGGCGAGTTCACTGCGACCCAGCCAGACACCGGCCCGGACGGCGTCGTTGCCGCCGCCGCGACCGGGGCGACGAGCGACGCAGTGCCGCCCGCCTGAACGCTGACCACATGGCGAACCGACGCGATCGGTGTCTGCAGGACGACTTCGTGATCGCCCGGTGCGAGATCCGTGATCGTGACCGGCGCGACGCCGCGATCGGTTCCGTCGACCAGAACCTTGGCGCCCGCCGGCTGCGACTCGATACGTAAGCTGCCTGTCTCCGGGGTACTTGCGAATTCCAGGTGATGCGAAACCTCAGCGCCCGCCGTGACGTTGAACGGGATCACGCGCGGGGCGCCGCGTCCTCGAAGTTCGAGGGTGTGTGCGCCGGGCGAAACGGACACGCGCGCGGGTGTCTGCCCGCGATCGACGCCGTCCACGAACACTTGCACGCCGGCCGGGTTTGACTGGACGACGAGCGTGCCAGTCGAGGGTCCACCCGGCGATACGCCTGTCCAATAGCGGGACGCGAACACGCCGCCGCCACCAAGCAGGACGACCGCCGCCGCGACGAACAACGACTTCCGCGAGAGACGCAGACCGGAGCGCGTCTTCGACTTCGACGAGCTGTGGGGCGCTGCGCTTGCCGCAGCCGCTGTCGGAAGCGTGAATGGCGCCTCCGGATCGAACAACGGTTTGCTGGCATCGGGAATGTCGTGCTTGGCCTTCAGATCGGCCGCAGGAATCAGATCCGTCAAATCGTGCACCGTATTGCCTGAGCCCGCTGAAGGTGTCGCGTCGGCTCGGGACGGCGCGAACGACTGGTCGTGCTGAGGCGACAGCAGGGTATCCAGATACGAAGAAGCCTGTGCCGACGCAGCCGGAGTGCCGAGTGAGCTGCTGTAACCGCTCACGCCGGATGTGGACGTCGTCCCGGCCGGCGCCGCAGGCGCGGGCGGGAGTGTTGAAGCGGCCGGCTTGCTGGCCGCCGGTGGCGCCGGCGGCGGAGGCGCCGTCGGCTTGACGGAAACTGCGGGTGTTGGCGGAACCGCCGGGGTTGGCGGAACGAACACCGCCGGCTGCACAGCCGGCACGGGATCCGTCGGAAGCTCGAGCAGCGCGGCAATGTACCGCGACATGAAGGTCTCGAGCGCGACCGGAGCCGCCACATACATGGAATCGTCAGCGACGATTTCCTCGAGCGACGCGAGCGCCTCGGGGGCGGATGAGAACGCGCGTCGCGGATCGAGCTGCAGCGCTCGGGCGAGCCAATCGCGAAGTGGCGGGGACAGCGGCTGCTCTTCGCCAAGAGCCGTGCGCTCACGCGCCTCGTTGAGGAGCGCGGGCAGCTGGCTCGGATATTCAGAGATCTCGATCGGGCGGCCCAGAACGAGGGCGAGCGCGACGAGGCCGACGCCGGTGACGTCAGCGCGATGATCGAATCGCGGCAGGCCGGCGCTCGGCGGCATGGAAATACGGAATTCCTGCCAGAGCCGCTCGCGGCCGAACTGCAGCTGCTCGACCGCCGCGGCCAGCACGTGCTCGACGATGACGAGACGCGCGTGCGGCGTGACGATCAGCCGCTCGGGTGCGAGGAGTCCGTGTGCGACCTCTCGCGCGTTCTCGTGCAGCAGCGCCACCGCGGGCACGAGCTGACGGATGAGGCACAGCGCAGTATTGATATCGAGTTGCAGATTTCGCTCGTGCGCAACGCGAAGGATGTCAGAAAGCCGTGTGCCCTCGACATGATCGGACACAATTGACAGACCAGGACCCGGCACCGCGACACGATCGATGCGGCGGACGCGCGCATAGTAGGCGTGTCGGAAGTTCGCCAGGCGTGCAGCGCGTTCGCGCAGCGCAAATTCGAACGACGGCACTGCCGTCAGCGCTGGACGAATGCGAAGGATCTGCAGGAGCTCGCCAGTCGCACCGTCGGCCGCGACGACGCGTTCACCGAGACCATCGCAGAACAGTGGCGCTTCAGGCCGGTCGCTTGATAAGGGTACGGTAGTCATGGAGCTCCAGGGCTGTCGGCTGTGCAACCGGCGGACCACCGCGCACACGAAAACTGGAATCGCGCGCAAGTCGTTGGAACTGAAGCGCTCAGCGAGCGTTCGAGTGTGCACGTGGGGGCACACCCACTTACGAGGCTGTCGGGTGACATTCGGTTTTGTAACTGGAAATCAGCCGCTTATCCCGAATATGCTGGCGCCGGTATATTTTTGTAGGCACGCCTGACAATGTCGGCGTTGCCTGGGAGGAGAAGATGAGATTTCGTATCCGGCAGCGTCCGGCACTCGTGGGCGCCGCGCTGGCGCTCGCGATCGCATTCGCGCCACTCTCCGCACAACAAGCGGAGCGTGTCGATCTCGACGCCATCTACAAAATCAAAGACGAAGGCTTCGCCCGCTCGAAGGTCATGGAGATCATGAGTTGGCTGACCGACGTCTACGGCCCGCGCCTCACCAACTCGCCAGGATTTCGCAAAGCAGGCGACTGGGCGGTGAAAGAAATGACGTCGTGGGGGCTCACGAACGTCAAGCTGCAGCCATTCGGTCCGTTCGGCCGCGGTTGGTCCAATGACAAGTACTACGTGATGGCCACGATGCCAGGCGGAAGCTTCGCGGTGATTGGTTATCCGCAAGCGTGGACGTCCGGCACCAACGGTCAAGTCTCTGGCGAAGCCGTGTACGTAACGCTCGACACGCCAGAAGATCTCGCGACGCAGAAGGGCAAACTGCAGGGCAAGGTCGTCCTCGCGACAGCAATGCCCGACGTGCTGCCACTCTTCGATCCGCAGGCGCAGCGCTACACCGACGATGAGTTGCGCGCGTTGGAGTCGGACACGGATGCTGGGCGCGGCATCGGCCGCGGCGGCCGTGCGGGCGGCCCGGGTCGCGCCGGCGGTCCAGGCGGCGGGCGTGGCGCTGCGGCGTTCAACCAGACCCGCGCGCAGTTTCTCAAAGACGAAGGCGTGCTCGCGGTGTTGACGCCAGGACGCGGAACAGGCGGCACCGTGTTCGTCGGCGGGGGCGGCTCGCGTGAAGCGAACGCACCGCCAACCGTTCCAGCCGTCACGATCGCGGTCGAGCACTACGGGCGCATCCTTCGCGCGCTGCAAAAGAAGCAGAAGGTCACCCTCGAACTCGATCTCAAGAACTCGTTCTACGACGACACCACGTCGTTCAACGTCGTCGGCGAGATTGCCGGGACTGACAAAACGAGCGAAATCGTGATGCTCGGCGCGCACTTCGATTCGTGGCACAGCGGCACGGGCGCTACCGACAACGCGGCTGGTTCAGCCGTGATGATGGAAGCGATGCGAATACTCAAGCAGACGGGACTTCCCTTGCGCCGGACCGTGCGAATCGGCCTGTGGGGCGGTGAAGAGCAAGGCCTCCTCGGCTCACGCCAGTACGTCACCGAGATGTTCGCGGATCGAACGACGATGGCGCTGAAGCCGGCTCACGCGAAGGTCGCCGGCTACTTCAACGTCGACAACGGGACCGGCGCCATCCGCGGCGTCTATCTGCAGGGCAACGAAGCGGTCGCGCCGATCTTCGAGGCGTGGATGAAGCCGTTCCACAACATCGGCATGAGGACGCTGACAATCCGCGATACGGGTGGTACCGACCATCTGGCCTTCGACGCTGTCGGGCTTCCCGGCTTCCAGTTCGTGCAGGACCCCGTCGAGTACTCGTCGCGCACGCACCACTCCAACATGGACGTCTACGAGCGGATCCAGGAAGAGGACATGCGGAAAAACGCGGTGATCGTGGCGTCGTTCGTGTATCACGCCGCAAATCGCGATCAGCTCCTGCCACGCAAGCCGCTGCCGAAGCCCCAACCGGGCGGACGCGGAACGGGGTCGGGACAGTAGTCGCGGCTCGCCGCTCGCGGTTCGCTACTCGCGGCTCAGGGTAGGCTGTTGCAGGTGAATACCCAGGCACAGCAGCCGCGAGCCGCGAGCCGCGAACCGCGAGCCGCTTACATCCTCGCGGGTTTCCTCCTCCTCTCCGTCCTCTGGACCTGGCCGGTCGGCGCGAATCTCACGACGCGCATTCCTCACGACGCCGGCGATCCCGTTCTCAACATCTGGATTCTCTGGTGGAACGCGCAAGCGCCGCCGTTAACCGAACGCTGGTGGAATCCGACGATGATGTGGCCGATGCCGGGTGCGATGGCGCTCTCGGAACATCTGCTGGGGTTGAGCGTGCTGGCTACGCCGCTGCAGCTCGCGGGTGCGAACGCGATTACAGCGTATAACGTTTGGCTGCTGCTGACCTACGCGCTGTCCGGGTTCTTCGCATTCCTTCTCGTCCGCTATCTCACAGGCTCGATGCTCGCCGGCGTCTGTGCAGGACTCGCGTTTGGCTTCTCACCGTACCGAGCCGGCCAGCTCTCGCACATCCAGGTGCTCGCGGCGCAGTGGATGCCGCTGGCGCTGCTCGGAATGCACGGCTACCTTCGCACCGGCGGTCGTTGGTGGTTGGTGGTGTTCGGCGCCGCGTGGCTCCTGCAGGCACTCTCGAATGGGTACTACCTGCTGTTCTTTCCGGTCCTGATCGCGCTGTGGCTACTGTGGTTTGTTGACTGGAGGCGCGCGCCGCGGCGTGGACTGGCGCTGGTTGGCGCATGGGTGTTGTCCTCGATTCCGCTTGCGCCGGTGCTCCTCAAGTACTACACCGTCCATCATGCGCTCGGGCTCAGGCGCACGGTGCCGGAGATTCGCGAGTTCGCTGCCGCGCCAGCCTCGTTTCTGCATCCAGCGCCGCTCCTGAGGTTCTGGCCGGAAGGGATGGCGGCGAACTTCGAGCTGTTCTTGTTTCCGGGTCTGACAGTTGTCGTTCTGGCGCTCGCTGCGATCGTGCTCATGGCTATCCGGCGAAGCGCCGCGGACTCCGATCGATCGACGATCTTCTTCTACGCTGCGGCAACGCTCCTGATTTGCGCGCTCACGCTGGGCCCTGGCGGTTCAGGCGACGAGCCGGCATCGCTCCTCCGGCCGTTCAGTTGGCTGCTGTGGCTGCCCGGATATGACGGCATCCGCGTATCGGCGCGGTTTGCGATGCTTGCCATGCTCTGTCTTGCGGTCACCGCGGGATTCGGCGTTGCACGACTCGAACAGCTGACCGGACGTTGGCGAGCGCTCGTTGGCGCGCTTGCGATGGCCGGCCTCCTCGTTGATGGAGCGACGGAACCTGTTCCAGTCCTCTCACCGCCAGGTCGAATGGCACTGCCGACAGTGAATCAACCCGCCGTCGTGGAGCTGCCGCTCGACAACATCTACGTCAGCGTTGCGGCAATGTACCGTGGCATCTTTCATCAACACCCGGTCGTGAACGGATACTCCGGTCACTTTCCGCCGCACTACAACGTGCTGGCGCTCTCGCTCGCGCGCGGCGACACGTCCGGCCTGATCTTTCTTGCCCGACAGCGCCCTCAGATCATCGTCGTCAACGACAATCTCGATCCAGGGCACGGCTACCGTCAGATGATCGAGGGTATTCCCGCGATCCAATCACTCGGCGTGACAGCGGGCGGGTCGACATTTCTCTTGCCGCCGCAGGCCGTGCCGCGTGTGCCGCCGGTCGGACCTGTCCTGCCGGCACAAGCTCGTGACGCCGGGCGCTTCCTGCTCGAATTCGATCTCGGCGACGTTCGTCGTCTTGGCGCGATCGAATTCCCGCTGCGACAGCGTTACGCAGACCTCGCGGCAAGACTGCGCGTCGAAGTCTCAGACGATGGCGAGGCCTGGCGTGAGGCGTGGATCGGCTGGACAGGCGGGCTTGCCCTCGAAGCAACGCTTGCCAACCCGCGTTTGGCACCGATACGCATCACGCTCCCCGGAGAGAAGGGACGGTACGTACGCGTTTACCCCGCGTCGATCTGGATGAAGGAGGAGTTGACCATACGCGGGGAGTAAGACGGCCGCGCGTCAGTTGGAGATCGGAACAAACGCATGGTCGGCGGTCCAGCGAAAATGGCACGACGGTTTCGCCTCCGGACCGACGACTGTGATTCCCCGGCTCGTGAGCAATGCCTCCGCCACGCCATTTCTGAAAACATACGCGCCACGAACATTGTCGGGCAGGTCAACGATCCTCACGCTCGCGCAGGAATTCATTTGCTGGTTGTTCGCAGCGGCGCTCAAAACGTGATCTCTGAGCTGCCCGGCTTCCACCCACGGCCCGAGGTGCACCCGAACGGCAGTGAAGCTGATCAGCACGATGATCAGAATCATGGCGGTGTTGACGGCCGTCCGTCTGTCCACGGCTCTTGAACCCCTCTCGCCGCTAGAGGCAGCAACCACCAGCGCCAACGACCATCCGGTCGCAGCCAAATACAAGAAGCGGGACGCTTGAAGATCACCTGGGACGACCAATATCGGCCACGCTGGAAGCACGGCAATCAGGATCCACGCAAAGCCGGTGAGCGCGAGAGTGAGATCTCGTCTCGGGCCGCGACGGATGCTGAACTGGGTCCAGAGATAGACGAGCGCCACAGTTCCGACGATTAAGATCCATGGCGCATTGGTTCGCAGGTCGTCGTGATACGGGACCGCAAGGCTGCCGAACGCCGTGAAGAGAGCTCGCTGAACGGCGTATTTGGTAAATGTGAATACTGCGGATTCCGGATGCGCTGCGACACGGAGCCCACCGTACACGGCAATCACCGTCATCACGATCCCCAGATCGATCAGCAACGTGCGTGACAGACGGCCGCTCGACCAGGCGTAAAGAAAAATCAGCAACGGGGCGATCGCTGCCGTTTCCTTACTCAACACGGCCGCAAGGCAAAGGCCAGCAAGTGAGAATCGCATAAGAAGCAATGGGCGGACCGTGGCGTACCTCGTCGCGACTAGCACCGCGGACAAGATGCAGGTGGTAGCGGACACGTCGAAGATCCCTGAACACCAGGCCACAGCCTCAGGCGCGAGCGGCGCGCTGAGGAGCAAAACGCCACCAGCAAGGGCCGACTGCCGGCCCGGTATCCAGGCACTGAAAATGACCGATCCAAGATACGCATTGGTTCCATGAAGAACCACGTTGAGAAGATGTAGCGTTACCGGTCCACCGCCAGCTCCGAGGACTGCCGCCCACAGCATCAGCGGAATTGGTCGGAACAACGTGGAGGTCACGGCCGAGAAGTTCATCTCGCTGGCGTGCTTCATCAGCACGTAGTCGTCCGAGAGCAACCCTATCCAAAGCGAGGGCCAGTACAGGGCGATCGCGAGCACGCAGAACGTCAGCCAAGCCAGAACAGACGAAACAGGAGAAGGGCTGGGATCCGATGGAGCGGGGGAAGTCCGGAGAAACTTGAGTGCGACAGCCAGTATGGCAAAGACTGTCGCAGTGGCCTCGACGTGATGTCTCGCAACACCGAGGCTGCCGAATACAAGCGCTGAAAAGAGTACGACAAGCCGAACCGCTGCGATCAGTACGAGCGCGGTCAACAGAACGCGAACAAGTCGCATTTACGGCTTCATGCCGGGTAACCACTCAGGTTTGAACCCCGAGTTGGCCAGCCAGCGGATCGGCTCCAGCATCGAACGAATCGAAGCAGTCATGTGGGCGAAGTCGATGAGCCGGACTTCATCCGATGGTTGGTGATATTCCTTGTGCAGGCCGAAGCTCGAGACGGTATGCGCGATCACGCCGCGTCGCGCGAACTGGATATTGTCGGAACGCGTGAAAAAACTCTGTTCGGGATGCGGATCCTGAACGAGCTTCGCGCCCTGCTTCGCCAGCGCGGGCCCGAGCGTCGATCGCTCATAGCCGGTCAACCACAACGTGTGCGGCGGCACTTTGCCATCCGGCCGGCCAATCATCTCGAACTGCAGGTTGGCGACGATGTCGGTGAGCGGTACCACTGGCTTGTCGGCGAAGAACCGCGAGCCAAAGCCACCGGCCTCCTCGCTACCAAAGAAGGCGAACACAATCGTGCGCTTCGGCTGTGGCCCCATCGACAGCGCGCGGGCCAGCTCCAGCACCGCCACCGTTCCCGACGCGTCATCGTCGGCCCCGTTGTAGATCGTGTCGGTGGTCGACGATGCGCCCGCCGCGGGGGTCCTCGTCCCGACGTGATCGAGATGCGCCGAGAGCAGGATCACTTCCTTCGCCGCGACAGGATCGCTCCCGCTCAAACGGCCGACCGCATTCCACGTGTTGGTCGCGGCACCCGATTTGATGTCGGCCTCGATGGTGACGAGCGCGCCGTCACCAAGCGCGACGATGGCATCGTAGGTGTCCGAGGTGAGCGCGACGGTTGTTGGGCGTGGCGGTGCGGCGCTCGTCACACCGAGGATGCGCGCCGGAGGCGCTGGCAGCCTCGCGCCGGACGGCGGACGTGGTGCGCTCGCATTCTCCATCGTCAGCACAGCCGCTGCCGACGACGTCGCTGCCGTCGCAGCAGCTCCGGGGCCTCGACCACCGGCGCCTGGCGACAAGCCTGGTGGAAGCACCACGACGGCGCCCGGTTTCGTTTCCGCACCCGCGGAGTAGATCTGCAGCGGTCCCGAGACGCGCGGACCGCTCAGCGCCACAACGCGAATCTCCTTGCCGTGCGTGTAGGTCTTTCCTCCGGCGGAGAGTTTTGGCGGCGACACCGTTTCGGATCGCTCGATGGCAACCTGCTGAACGAATCCGCCGTTGTCACCGAGCGGCTCGAGGCCCCACGCCTGCATCTGCGCGCCCAGGTACGACGCCGCGATCCATTCGTCGCGCGTACCGCTGCCGCGGCCGTTGAGGGCATCGCTCGCAAGAAAATTCATGTGCCCGCGAACGGCGCTCTCAGTGATTGGCGAGTTGGCCGCAACACCGGGTTGCAGGGGTGGGTTGACCGCGCAGGCAACTGACGCGAGCGAACAGAGAACGAGTGCGAGAGGGAGATGCTTCATCAGGATTGCGCGATCTTATGCGGAAAGCGACCCGTGGCATATGATCCACGGATTGTGGGTCCGCGAAAGGAAACGATGGAGCGGACCACGGCGTCTAATAGCCGCAAGATGAAACCGATGATGAAGCACACCGTGAAATTCCTGGGCGCCTTTGCGCTCCTGATCAACTCGGTCCCGGCTTTCGGGCAGACGGCACAACCACCGCAAGCGCCGAGCGATCCATTGCTGCGGGTTGGTCTGCCGCCCGTCACCGTCACCGCTCAGAAGGAGCCCGAGGACATCTTCAAGCTGCCGTTGAGTGTTACTGCAGTCACGAAGGAAATGATCGACAGCATGGGCGTCCGCATCGTCAGCGACGCCGCGATCCTTTCGCCCAACACGTACTTCACCGAGTTCTCTGCGAGGAAGCTCAGCAATGCCCGATTCCGCGGGATCGGCGCGAGCCCCAGTAACCCGGCAATTACCACGTTCATCGACGGTGTTCCGCAGCTCAACGCCAATTCGTCGAGCATCGACCTGCTCGACGTCGAACAGATCGAGTTCGTGCGTGGTCCACAGAGCGCGCTCTTCGGCCGAAATACGCTGGGCGGGCTGGTCAACGTGACGAGCGCACGTCCCTCGTTCTCGAAATGGACCGGGACAGCGTCGATCCCGTTCGGCAACTACTCCGCGTTCGAGGCCCGCGCCAACGCATCCGGGGCGCTCATCCCAGACAAGCTGAGTGCCAGCGGCGCGTTCAGCTACGCGTCGCGCGATGGCTACACTGTGAACAGCGTCACTGGCGACGATCTCGATTCACGCAGCGCGCTAAGCGGGAAGGGCCAGCTGCTGTGGCTGCCGGCCCAGAACTGGGAGGCGCGCGTGATCGTCAGCGGCGAACACGCGGAAGACGGCGACTACGCGCTCAACGATCTCGCCGAGCTGCGGGAAACGCCGCATCAATCATCGCGTGACTACGAGGGCTTCACCGATCGCAACATCTTCGGCACGACGATTCTGACCGCTCACAAGGGCGGCCGCTTCAATTTTTCGACGACGACGGGCTTCGTGCGGTGGACGACCGAGGACTCAACGGATCTCGATTACTCCGCACTTCCGCTGATCACGCGACTGAACGGCGAGAAAAGCTTTCAGTTCACGCAGGAAGTGCGCGTCGCGTCAGCGGCGCCGGTCCCGTTGCGCGATGGCACAAACCTGCGCTGGCAGGCGGGTGCGTTCCTCTTCACCCAGAGCTATCAGCAGGACGCGGTGAACACGATTGGCCTCGGTGTGTTCTCGCCGGCCGTTCTTCAGCCCGTCAACCAGTACTCGCCAGTCGCGGAACTGGACGATGTGGGATTTGGCGTGTTTGGGCAAGCGACGGTCACGATGAACGAGAACCTGGATCTGATCGGCGGCATGCGCATCGACTACGAGAGCAAGAACGCCGACCTGAAGACGTTTTACGATCCGGCGCTGCTCCCGCCGGTCGTCGTCGTTGCTGACGACAGCTTCACGAACTTTGCCCCGCAGCTATCGGTGGCCTACCGGCTGCGGCCGGATCGCAGCGTGTACGGCACGTTCTCGGGCGGCTACAAAGCTGGCGGCTTCAATCCCGCCTCGCCGATCGGCAGCGAGGCATTCGGTGAGGAAAAAAGTTGGCTGTTCGAGGGCGGCTACAAGGCGCGGCTCCTCGAGGGGCGCGTCGCGTTCAATGCCGCGGCGTTCTACATCGACTGGAATGATCTCCAGCTGAACGTCGTCAACCTGAACGTTCCGGCGCAGTTGTACATCGCCAACGTCGGATCGGCGGCGAGTCTGGGCTTCGAGCTGGACGCGTCGGCGCGGCCGATGCCGGGTCTCGACGTCTTCGGCAGCTTCGGCTACACGGAGGCACACTTCGGCGAGGGAACGACGGCAGTGGGGGTTGATGTGTCCGACAATGAGATCCCCAACACGCCGGACGTCACGGCAAATCTCGGCGTTCAGTACGGTCGCACCGTTGGCAATGGAGGCACGGCCTACGGCCGCGCCGACCTCGTCATTTACGGCAGGATCAGTTACGACGAGACGAATGCCCAGGGTCAGGACGCGTACGCGTTGATGAACCTGCGCGGCGGCTACCGCCGCGGCCTGTTCGTGTTCGAAGGCTGGATCAAGAATCTCTTCGACACCGACTACATCCCGGTGGCGTTCGCCTACGGACAGCTCGCCCCGTCGGGCTACATCGGCGAGAGCGGTGCGCCACGCACGTTTGGAGTGAGTGTGGGGGTGAAGTTCTGATATGGAAAGACCGTTCGTCAATCCCTGACTAGAGGGCCTTGTGGAAATGTGGGCGCGCGCGTTCTGTGCGCGCGTGGTCTAGCGCCTCCAGCTGCCAGCTGGAAGCTTCACTGTCCAATCGCAAACAGATGTTTGTCGCCGCGGATGTAAATGCGTCCGTTGGCGATCGCGGGCGAGGCGTAAACGGGCTCGTCGACCGAGTTCACGTGCGTGATCTCGTGCGATGGGCCCGCTTTGAGCATGAACGTGTCGCCATCCTCGCTCGTCATGGCAACGTAGCCACGAAACGCAACGGGCGATCCCATGAAGCGCGCTGGCTTGGGAATCCGGCCACCTTCGTACTTCACCTCGCCGGTCTTGGGATCAAGGCAGGTCACCACGCCGTTGTCTGAAAAGAGATACACGTAATCTCCATAGAGCAGATTCGAGATCACGTAGCCGGTCCCGCGCGTGTACTCCCACGCCACGCGCTTGCCGTCAGCCGCGGCGCCGGGCCTGAGCGCGATGACGCGCTTGACGGGATATCCCGCGGTCACGATCACGAGGTCGTGTCCGACGAGCGGCGTGTGGATTGCGTTGCTGTCGACGCCTGAGGCCTTCCACAGCTCTTTGCCGGTCGCGGGATCGTAGGCCATGACGTGCTCGCTCCCGTTGGCAACGAGCTCGGTGCGGGCGCCGGCGCGGACCAGGACGGGCGTCCCCCAGCTGAGATCCACCTCACGCTTCGTGTTCCAGACCTCTTTGCCGGTTTTCTTGTCGAAGGCGATCAACGCCGAGCGTTCGCCGTTGTGCGCGTCGCGCTGAATGATGACGAGGTTTTCGAAAAGAATCGGCGACGTGCCGGTGCCGAGGCCGAGCGTCGGAAACTTCTCGCCCGCCTTCCACGCGAGGTTGCCGGCAGCGTCGTAGGCATACAGGCCCTCAGGACCGAAGTACGCATACACCATCGCCCCGTCAGTGACCGGCGTTGGTCCGGCGAAGGTGCTGCGGCGATGCCGGGCGTCGTAAACGGGCCCTTCGTAGGCCGTCCGTTCCCACAAAACCTTGCCGGACTTGGCGTCGAGCGCGACGACTTTCAGCGTGTGCTTCTTGTCTGCCGCGACGCTATCCGGATGAATCCAATCTTCGTCCTTCCCATATCGATGCTTCACGGCTCGCTGACCGGGAATGACTTCGCCTTCGATCATCGATGTGAGATAGATGCGATCGCCCCACACGATCGGCGACGACAGCCCGGTACCCGTCAACGGCGTCTTCCAGAGAACGTTCTTCGCCGGCCCCCATTCGGTCGGGATCTGTGTTTCGCTCGAGACGCCTTGGCTTCCCGGCCCGCGCCACTGTGGCCAGTTCTCCGCGGCAGTCGACGAGGCGTGCACGGCAATGGCCGAGGCAAGCGCGATACCTGTTAGCGTCCGAACTGTCGTCATCAAAATGGCTCCGGGGTCAGGGCTGAAACGAAATCGGGGGCACTCAACGTAGAGAGCAGATTATAGGCGCTGCACCGGAGCGGGCCTTGCGTGTTGGTACGAACACCACCTTCCCGGGGACAAGAGGCAAGCGGCCTCGGGCTCAACCGTTGCTGGGCCGATTGTCCATCCCGCGATATCCTAGAGGGCTTATGACAGCCGCTGTTCGCCGTTCTTTTCTGCTCGTTGCTATTGGCATGTTGATCCCCGCCGGAGCCCTCCTGAGCGGCTCGGATTGGCCGGACTGGCGCGGCCCCACGCGAACAGGTGCCTCGGCAGAGACGGGTCTCGTCTCGTCGTGGTCGCCGTCCGGCGAAAACCTCGCGTGGAAGGCGCCCTACGGCGGCCGCTCCGCGCCCGTGGTCTTCGGCGACCGGCTGTTCCTGCAGAACGCGACCGGCGAGGGTGACACACTGCAAGAGCGGCTGATGTGCCTTCACGCCGACACGGGCAAGGTGCTGTGGGAGCACAAATACAACGTCTTCACCAGCGACGTCCCGCCCCATCGCATCGCCTGGGCCTCCCCGGTGGTCGATCCCTCCTCGGGGAACGTCTACGCGTTCAGCGGCAACGGCCTGCTGATGGCGTTCTCGCGTGATGGCAAACGGCTGTGGGAACACTCGATGGCCGAGGAGTTCGGGATGTGGACGACGCACGGCGGGCGCGTGTCGTCGCCGATCATCGATGGGAATCAGTTGATTGTCAGCGGCCTGATGTTCAGCTGGGGACAGCACGCAGGCGGCGCGCATCGATACGTCTCGTTCGACAAGACCACCGGCCGCGCGAACTGGATCTCCGCGCCTGAGGGACGACCGACCGACACGATCTACGCGAATCCCTACGTGGCGGACGTCAACGGCGTACGCACGTTCTTCTCGGGCGGCAGCGACGGCGCGATGCACGCGCTCAAGATCGGGACGGGAGAAAAGATCTGGAGCTGGCTCGTGAGCCAGCGCGGGTTGAACACCGCAGCGCTGATGGTTGGCCCCGACGTGATCATCTCGCATAGCGAGGAGAACATCGGCACGAGCGACATGGGAATGCTCGCCGCGATGCCGGCCAACAAATCAGGCACGCTGACCGACAAGGATGCGCGATGGCTCATCCGCGGCGTGCAGGCCGGATACGCGTCGCCGGTGAGTGATGGGCAGCGCGTCTACATCGCCGACAACGGCGGCATCCTGTTCGCGCACGACGTCAAGACGGGCGCGCGCGCGTGGGAACAGAATCTCGGCACGATCCAGAAGTCCTCTCCGGTTCTCGCGGACGGCAAGATCTACGTGGGCACCGAGAACGGCCGCTTCTACATCATCCGGCCCCACGCCGACAAAGCGGAAATCCTGGATCAGGACTGGCTGGGCAGCGAGCTGAGCCCTGAACCGATCATTGCTGCGCCGGCGGTGGCGCGAGGCCGCGTCTATGTCACGTCGATGAATGCGACCTACGCGATCGGACCGAAGATGGCTCCCGCTGGAGCCTCCCCGAATCCGATTACCGCCGCAAAACCTGCGGCGAACCTGCCTGCCGGCGTGCCAGCAACGCTGCTCGTCACGCCAACCGAGTTGATTCTGAAACCCGGTGAGCCGATCGCTCTGAGCGTTCGGGCGTTCGACGCGAACGGCAGCGAGGTTGCGCCGCCCGGACCGGCGACGTGGGCACTGGACGGCCTGAAAGGAACGTTGACGGAAGGCAAGTTCACGCCAGATGCCGCCGCACAGCCCCAGGCGGGACTGGTCAAAGCCACGATCGGCACGCTGGTCGGCGCCGCGCGTATTCGCGTGATTCCCGACCTTCCATGGAGCTTCGACTTCGAAGACGGGCGTGACACGCCTCCTCCGCAATGGGCGAACGCAACGAACAAGTTCGTCGTGCGCGATCTCGAGGGCAACAAAGTCCTCGTGAAGCTTGCGGAGAACGATTTCGCGTTCGCCAAGCGCTGCCGTCCCTTCTTCGGATCGCCGGAGTTGAGCAACTACACAATCGAAGCAGACGTGCGCGCGCTGGAGCGGCGCCGGCAGATGGGTGACATCGGTGTCGTTGCCCAGCGCTACGAGCTGGTGCTCTTCGGCAACCATCAGCGCCTCGAGCTGCAGCCGTGGCAGCCTGAAACGAAGCGGACCGTGTCGATCCCGTTCAAGTGGGACAAGGACGCGTGGTACACGATCAAGCTCGAGGTCCAGTCGCTCGATGGATCCAAGGTGCGCGCGCGCGGGAAGGTGTGGGCGAAGGGACAACCAGAGCCAAAAGCGTGGACGATCGAACGGATCGACCCGATTGGGAGTCATAAGGGCAGCCCGGGCATCTATGCCGACGCGCCGTCGCGCAAGGACGGCGGCTCCGAGCTGTATTACGACAACATCAAGGTCTACAAGAACAAGACCTCTTAGCCGAAAGCAACCATGCCAAGGAATCTCACCGTAGTACTCGGACTGATTTCCGTCAGCACCCTCGCCCTGATCGCACGCTCGGACCCGTCTGGTGGCGATTGGCCGATGTGGGGCGGCACGCCTGATCGAAACCTCGTGTCCAGCATGAAGGGCCTGCCGACGAGCTGGGACATCAAGACGAAGAAGAACATCAAGTGGGTCGCCGAGCTCGGCTCGCAAGCGTACGGCAACCCCGTCGTCTCGAACGGCGTCGTGCTGGTCGGCACGAACAACGAATCGCTCAAGGATCCGGCGATCAAAGGCGACAAGGGCGTCCTGATGGCGTTCCGCGAGTCGGACGGTCAGTTCCTCTGGCAATCGGTGCACGACAAGCTCTCGGCGGGCCGTGCGAACGACTGGCCGTTCCAGGGCGTCTGCTCGTCGCCGCTGGTCGAGAACGGCATCGCGTATTACGTCTCGAACCGCGGCGAGGTCGTCGCGCTCGACATCCAGGGTTTCCGCGACAAGGAAAACGACGGTCCGTTCAAGGACGAGAAGCAGACGCGCGAGACCGACGCGGACATCATCTGGAAATACGACATGATGGACGAGCTCGGGGTGCTGCAGCACAACATGGCGAACTCGTCGCCGGTGTCGTACGAAAACCTGATCTTCGTCAGCACCTCGAACGGCCAGGACGAGAGCCATGTCAACGTGCCCTCGCCGAAGTCACCTGCGATCATCGCGATCGACAAGACCACCGGAAAGCTCGTGTGGGAAGACGCCTCGCCTGGCGAAAAGATCCTGCACGGCCAGTGGTCCTCTCCTGCAGTCGGCAAGATCGGCGACACCGTCCAGGTGGTCGTCGGTCAGGGCGACGGCTGGGTGCGCAGCTATGAGGCCAAGACCGGCAAGAAGCTCTGGGAGTTCGACCTGAACCCGAAGGACTCCGTCTGGCCTAAGACGCGCAACGAGGTCATCAGCACGCCGGTCATCTACGAGAACGTTGTTTACATCGCCAACGGACAGGATCCGGAACATGGCGAGGGTGTCGGCCACTTGTATGCGATCGACCCGACGAAGACCGGCGATATTACGAAGAGCGGCCAGCTCTGGCACTACGACAAAATTCGCCGCTCGATCTCGACCGGCGCGATCTACAACGGCATCCTCTTCTACTCCGACTTCAGCGGATTCCTGCACGCGCTCGACGTCAAGACCGGCAAGCCGTTCTGGACGCACGACATGTTTGCCGCGATCTGGGGCTCGCCCATGGTGATCGACGGCAAGGTCTATCTCGGCGACGAGGATGGCGACATCACCGTGCTCAATGCGGATCGAACGATGAAGGTGATCGCGGAGAGCAATATGGGAAGCTCGGTGTACTCCACACCGGTCCCGGCCAACGGCGCGCTGTTCATCGTCAATCGCAACGAGCTGTTCGCGATCTCGAGCACGCAGACCGCACCCGCCCCCGGCAGCAAGTGAGCTTCCGCAGCGCGGATCGCATCATGACGAGGTTGCTGACACCGTTCCTGTTGTCTGCCGCAGTTGCAACGCTGTCGGCGCAGGCGCCCGTTCCGGCGCCGCCGGGCCGCTGGGGGCAGTTTCGTGGATCGCCCACGCTGGTCGGCCTCTCTGACGTCAAGCTGCCGCCGGCCCTGAAGCTTCTCTGGACCTATGAGGCCGGCGACGCGATCGAATCGTCGGCGGCCATCGTCGACAACGTCGTGTACGTCGGTTCGCAAACCGGCGAGCTGCACGCTGTCAACCTGGCCGATGGCAAGTTGAAGTGGAAGTACAAGGCGTCGCCAGACGGCATCGGCGAATCGTCGCCGACCGTCGCGGCCGGGCTCGTCTACATCGGCGATCTGAGCGGCGTGCTGCATGCCGTGCACGTCGACTCGGGAAAGGTCGCGTGGACCTTCAAGACCGGATCGGAAATCAAGTCGTCGCCGGTTATCGCGGGTGACAAGGTGATCGTCGGATCGTACGACGCGAACCTCTACGCGCTCGGTGCCAAAGACGGAAAGCTTGCGTGGAAGATTCAGACCGAAGGATACGTGCACGCCACGCCGGCCGTCGTGGAGGGCGTCGCCTACATTGCTGGATGTGACGAGATCCTTCGAGGCATCCGGATTGCGGACGGCGCCGAGATCCTGAAGATGCCGTTCGGCGCGTATACCGGCGCGTCACCGGCAATCGTCGAAGGCCGCGCGTACTACGGCACGTACGAGAACGACGTGCTGGCCGTCGATCTCAAGGCAAGAAAGATCGTCTGGACCTACAAGCATCCCGAACGGAATTTTCCGTTCTACTCGTCGCCAGCCGTCGCCGGCGATCGCGTGATCGTCGGCGGCCGGGACAAGATGGTCCACGCGATCGATCGCAAGACCGGCAAGTCTCTGTGGACGTTCATGACCGGGGCACGCGTCGATTCCTCTCCCGTCGTGACCGGCGGCCGCGCGTATATCGGCTCGAACGACGGGAAGCTCTACGTGCTCGACGTGGCGTCCGGCAAGAGCGTGTTTCAGTTTGAGGCGGGCGGCCCACTGTCCGCTTCCCCATCCGTCGCAGACGGCAAGCTGGTCATCGGCTCGCAGGACGGCAAGCTGTTCTGCCTGGGATAGGTCCGGCCGGAACAACTTCTGCACTCACACCGTATCGCCAATGGACCGCCTGTAAACGGGAGAGCCAGTGGAAGTCCTTCGCCGCGATCTCGTATTTGCCATGCGCCTGCTCCGGCGCGACCTTTCGTACACCACGACCGTTCTCCTGACGCTTGCCATCTGCCTTGGCGCAAATGCGGCGATCTTCACCGTTGTCCGCTCGGTGCTGCTGCGGCCGCTGCCCTACCCGAATCCCGACCGGCTGGTGCTCATGTACGACGGATTTCCGGGCGCCGGCGTCGAGCGCGCCGGAATGTCCGTACCGAACTGGGTCGACCGTGTCGCACTGACCGACGTGTTCGATTCCGTCGCGCTGTATCGCACGCGAGGCTTTGATGCGGGAACGACCGGCGCGGTCGAACGGCTGACGGTCCACCAAGTGACCCCGTCGTTCTTTCGCGTGCTCGGCGTCACGCCCATACGCGGACGCTTCTTCAGTGAAGAAGAGGCGCAGGAGGGCAAAGGTAAGGTCGCGATCGTGAGCCACGAGTACTGGTCCACCACGCTCGGCGGCCGCGACGACGTCATCGGCCACGACCTGCTGCTCAATGGGGAGCGGTTCGCGATCGTCGGGGTGATGCCGGCGCAGTTCGTCTTTCTCAACCCGAGCGTGCGGCTCTGGATCCCGTCGACGTTTGGCGCAGAGGACCGGGCTGAGGGTTCACGCTGGAGCCAGAACTACGAAGCGGTGGCGCGGCTGGCGCCTGGCGTTACGGTCGCTCAAGCGCAGCAACGTCTCGACGCGCAGAACGCCAGCATCATCGAACGTGCTGGACCGTTGAAGCAAATCATTGTCAATGCCGGCTATCACACCGTCGTGTCGTCGTTCGCCGCCGACGTCGTTCGTCACGTGCAAGCGGCGCTCCGGCTGTTGTGGGGCGGCGCGTTGTTCGTGCTGTTGATCGCGGCGGTCAACATCAGCAATCTCGCGCTGGTCCGGACCGGCGGACGGCTGAAGGAGATCGCCACGCGTTTCGCGATCGGAGCAGCGCGCGGCCGCGTGGCGCGCCAGCTCTTCACCGAGACCATTCTCTTGACCGCGATCGGCGCGGCGCTTGGTCTGGCGGTTGGCGCGTGGAGCCTCGACGGACTCTCGTGGATTGGTCTGGACGATATCCCGCGCGGCCACGAGATTCGGCTCGATGGCGTCGTCATCGCGGTCACGCTCGGCCTGGCGTTGCTCCTGGGGTTTGCCATCGGCCTGGTGCCCGCTATCCAATTGGCTAGCCTGAACGTGAACACCGTGCTTCGCGAAGAGGGGCGGTCGGCAACGGCGTCGCGAGGTTCGCGCCTGACGCGCCGCGGCCTGGTCGTCGCTCAAGTGGCGCTCGCATTCGTGTTGCTGGTCGGCGCCGGCTTACTGCTCGCGAGCTTCGACCGCGTCCTCGCGGTAGACCCCGGCTTCCGGCCTTTGCACGTGTTGAGTGGCCGCCTGAATCCTCCCGTGTCGCGCTACAACGAAGCAGCGCTCGCTTCGTTTGCCGATCGCGTCGTGCAGCGAGTCCGCACGTTGCCGGGGATCACGGCGGTCGGCGCAACAAGCAATCTGCCGTTTACTGAGGACAACAGCAGCACGGTCATCATTCCCGAGGGCTACCAGATGGCGCCCGGCGAGTCGCTGGTCTCGCCGAATCAGTTGCGCGCGACATCTGGCTATTTCGAGGCCATGAACATCCCGCTCAAGCGCGGGCGCTTCTTCGCCGACTCCGACACGCGTGAATCAACGCGCGTGATCATTATTGATGAGGCCCTGGCGCGCAAGTTCTGGCCGACGAGCGATCCGATCGGCAAGCGGATGTATCAGCCCGAAAGCCCCGAGGACGTCGTCAAGCCATCCGCGAACGTCAAGTGGCGCCAGATCGTCGGCGTCGTCGGATCGGTGAAGCAGCAGGGACTGATCGAGGGTGAAGGCGCCCGTATCGGTGCGTTCTATCTTCCCTACTCGCAGGAGCCATCCCGTAACATCGGCCTGGCGATCCGAACGTCTGGCGATCCCGAGCGGATGGCGTCGACCGTACGCGCAGCAATTGCCGGTATCGATCCCGAACTGTCGTTCTTCGACGTCCGGACGATGTCGTCTCGTGTCGATCGCTCGCTCAACCCGCGTCGAACGCCGATGATCCTCTCGATGGGTTTCGCCGGCATCGCGCTGCTGCTTGCATCGATTGGGATTTATGGTGTGCTCGCACACCAGGTCAGCCAGCGGCGGCGGGAGATCGGCATTCGAATGGCGCTCGGAAGCGATGCGAAGCGCGTCGTACAGCTCGTGCTTCGCGAAGGTCTGCTCCTGGTTGGCGTTGGGTTGGCGGGCGGCCTGATCGGTGCTGTGCTCCTGCGCCGATTCATCGCATCCGAACTCTACGCGGTCAACGCGCTCGATCCCATAGTGATTGGGGCGGTGACGATCGTACTAGCGCTCGCGTCGCTGGTTGCCTGCCTCGCCCCAGCGAGACGAGCGGCACGGGTGAGTCCGCTTGTTGCGTTGACGGATCAGTAGTTCGCGGTTCGCGGTTCGACCAGCCATTTGTTACCAACGTCGTTGCAGTTCACGTCGTCAGGGATGCGATTCCAGCCGCGCAGCGTTTCCTTAACTGCTGCGAAACTGAATGGCGGGCGAGCTATTCAACCCCTTCCTTCGGCTCGGGCAGCCAGAAGCTTGCGATGAGACCCACGAGGTACACCGAGAAGCCGACAGCAGCGGCGACGAGCGCGACCTTGGTTGGCGCGAATGCCCGATCGGGCGTCACCGCTAGTGTCGCCGTGACCCAGGCGAACGAGGTTCCAACCAATCGGCCGCCGATATTTGCCGCAAAGCTCTCGCCAGTGCCACGAAGATGGACCGGATACACGCGCGGCAAGTAGTTACCCCAGAAGCTGAATTGCGCGACGGTAAAGAATCCAGCGAAGAACATCCCGATGTAGAGGTAGTTCAGGCTGGTCGTTGCCGCCCAGGCAAAGACGATCGGCATGACGATGAGTCCTGGCACCTGGAAGGTCCGGACCAGACGCTGACGGCCGATGACAATCGTGGCGAGAACGGCAAGAACCACGCGTCCCGTCAGGCCGCCGAATTCCTGCACCTTCGTGACGTCCGAGGCGACCCGCTGCTCGATGAGCCGAGCGTCGGGTGGCTTCTGACCTTGCGTCATCTGGCGAACTTCCGGCAACCCCGGCACGATCTGCGGCACCTGTTGAATGGCCCCGAATGCGGCGCCGTACGACATCGCGAACATCAGGGTCGTGACGATCGTGGTGCGCCGCAGATCGGGCGCGAACAGCGCAGCGATGGTCGGACGCTTGAGTGTGCGCGCGGATTTCTTTTGTTCCCAGATCGGCGACTCCGGCAAGAACGGACGGATGAAAATCAGCGGAATCGCGGGGATGACACCCGACATCACGGTGTAGCGCCACACCGCGTGCGGATTGGCGATGCCTTCGATCCCAAAGCCGCTGATTGCCGGCAGGCTGGCGGCATGTGTTACGGCCAGCCCGTTCACGAACGCGACCATCAAACCGCCAAGCGACGAAAAGGCCTGCGTGTACCCGAGCACCTTCTCGCGCTGCTTCGGTTCGGGAAAGAGCTCGGCGAGCCACGCGATCGCGGCGACGAACTCGACGCACACACCGATGAACACGAAACAGCGCAAGAGGAGCAGCATCTCCACCGAGGTTGCGAAACCCGAGAAGAACGCGGCAAGCGCGTAGATGAGGATGCTGTACGTCAACACGCGGCGGCGGCCGAAGCGATCGGTGAGATAGCCGCCGAGGAGTCCGAAAATGCCGCCGGCGAACGCGGGGACGTAGAACAACCGCCCGACCCACATCTGGAACTCGGGCGATCCCGGCTGCGCGCCCGTCAGTTCGAGCAGCGCCGGCCTGACGATCAGCGGCAACATCAGGATCTCGTAGATGTCGAACGCGAACCCAATGGCAGCGATGATGCAAATCAACCACTGTGTCGTGGTGAGTCTGGTCGCAGCGGGGCTTGTAGGCATGGGGAAGTTACGCGTGACCGGGTGATAGAGTTTACTTCAGATGAATGCGTTCGATTTCCACGCGCGAACACGCGTGATTTTTGGTCCCGGCTCCCTCCAGCAAACCGGAACGCTCGCCCGCCAGCTAGGCTTCACGCGCACGCTGCTCGTTGCCGACGAAGGAGTCTTGCGGGCCGGATTCGTGGACGCGGCATCGTCATCATTGGCTGCGGCTGGCATCGAGACGATGGCGTTCCACGACTTCGGCCAGAACCCGGATTCGGCGATGGTGGAGGCCGGCCGAACGTTCATCGCGCCGCTGAACATCGATTCGATCGTGGGGCTCGGCGGCGGCAGCTCCCTCGACTGCGCGAAGGGCATCAACTTCCTGCTGACCAACGGCGGAACGATGTCTGATTACCGCGGGTACGGCAAAGCGTCCACTCCCCTGCTGCCGATGATCGGCATTCCGACGACGGCGGGCACCGGAAGCGAGGCGCAGAGCTACGCGGTGATCGCGGACGCGCGCACGCACATGAAGATGGCGTGCGGCGATCCGTCGGCGGCCGTCAAGATCGCGATCCTCGATCCGACGCTGACGACGACCGCGCCTCCGGTCGTCACCGCAATGGCTGGTTACGATGCGATTGCGCATGCCGTCGAGACATGGGTCTGCACGCGTCGGAACTGGCTGTCGGATATGTTCGCGGAGCGCGCGTGGGGGCTCCTCAGCAATGCGTTCGAGCGAGTTCTCGAGCAGCCTGACGATCTCGAAGCACGCGCGTCCATGCTGGTGGGATCGCACTTCGCGGGTATGGCCATCGAGCAATCGATGCTCGGCGCCGCGCACGCCTGTTCGAACCCGCTGACCGCCCGCTACGGCCTCGCGCACGGGCTCGCGTTATCGATCCTCCTCCCCGTCGTCGTCCGATGGAATGCTGCAGTGGATCCCAGCCGTTACGGTCTGTTCATCCGTTCGCGTGGGGTCGCGCCGGGCGAGCAGTTGGCGATGGTCCTCGAGCGGTTCGCCCAAGCTGGAGGCCTAGGCGGTCGCCTGCGGGACAAGGGCGTGACGGTAGATGCGTTGCCCGAACTCGCGCACCTGGCCGCCGAGCAGTGGACGGGCGGCTTCAATCCGCGCCGCTTCGATGCCGCCGGAGCGCTCGAGATTTATCGTGCGGCGTTTTAGGTTGGGGGTCTGACCCCACCGCACAGGATTCCGCGCGGTGGGGTCAGACCCCAACCGCGGGGGGCCACACCGCTTGGGCCAGGCGCAGGAAGTAGCACAACCGCTAGGACATGGTTGAGACGCAAGCGGATGCGTCCGCGTGGCCAACCGAGTTATCTCGCAAAGTACCTCGCCACAGTCTCCTCCGCCGGCGGCCGCGTCATCAGCGACACGACGAACAACAGCACGCACGAGATGAGCGTCATCGGCACGACTGGCAGCAGGCCAAACCAGGCGAGGGCGCCGGGAATCGTCGCGGTATAGATGACCGCCGCGGCGGTCCACACCGCCACCGCCAGCGCTCCCCATTTCGTGCTGCGCTTCCAGAAGAGCGCGCCCAGAAACAGCACTGAGAGCGACGCGTACCCCGAGAACGCGTACTGCACCGCCAAATCGAAAATGCCCTGCGGCGCTCTCAATGCCACCACGTACGCGACCAACGTCAAGAGGACGACGAATAGCCGTCCGGTCTGGACCTGGACGTGCTCGCCAAACCTCGCTTTCCCACCGTAGAACGCAAACACATCCTCGGTGAACATCGTCGACAGCGCGAGGATCTGTGAGTCGCTTGCCATGACGGCCGCCATGATCCCGGCGCCCAGTAAGCCCGCAAGCCATAACGGCGCGTACTGCTCGAGCATGATCGGCACCACATCGTCTCCCGCGGCCTGACGACGGAGTGAGGCGCGCTCTTCGGCGGGCATCGCCGGCGTTGCCACGGCGAGGGCCTGTCGCGCCTCGAGCTTCTGGGCAATCCGCGGAACGTCCTGCATCGAGTTCGCCGCCACGCCCAGGAAAACGCACGGCAGCCAGATCGCAAGGATGCACAGCGGATAAAAGATCACGGTGCGGCGGAACTGGCTCATGCGCCGGGCCGTGAGGCAGAAGATCGTGATGTGTGGAAACGCGATCGTCGACAGCGGGATGAACGTGTAGCTGAAGAATGTCAGCGTCGAAAAACGTTCGCGGGTCAGCAGCGGCGCCGTGGTCGGCGAGTCGAGCAGTGACTGAATCGCGGACGGAAATCCTCCCATGCCACGACCGATCACGATCAACGCAATCGCGCCGAAAGACAGGAACAACACCGTCTGAAAGGCATTGACCCATGCCGTGCCCCGCATCCCGCCGAAGAACACGTAACTCATCACGACCAGCGCGACGACGGCGCCCCCGAGCCAGAACGGGACGAAGCCGCCGGTGATTGCGCGGAGCGCCGTGCCGCCGCCCATGACGCCGATGATGATATAGGGCACGAGCAGCGCGGCCTGGACCGCGAAGATGACCGTGCCGATGTGGCTGCACTCCCAGCGATCGCGGAACATCTGCACCGACGTCATGAAGCCATGCCTGCGTCCGAGCGCCCAGAGCCTGGTCCCAACGAAAAACAACGTGAGGGGGATGACGAAGGCCGATGCGGACGCCATCAGCCCGAACGTGACGACGCCATTGGCGAACGCATGTCCGGCCGATCCGAGAATCGTGAAGGCCGTCATGTTCGTGCCGAAGAGCGACAACAGGAACACGACAGGCCCCAGGGCCCGGCCCGCCAGGAAATAGTCCTCTGCTTCGCGGTCTGTCGGCCGCGTGTGGCGGAACGCGAAGATGCCGATGTAGAGAACGACTGCGAGATACGTGAAAACGAGAACGGCCGGGATCAATGTCTGCGCTCCCGTGTGTCATCGAGATGGTGTGGCCACGCGACCCGCGTGAGCACCCACATCAACACGGCAGCGGCGACGCAATAGGCGGCGTGGTACGCGAGCGCGACTGGAAGAAATCCAAACACCAATGGATGAGCCGTGCGCCAGAACCCGACATCCTGATGGAGAACGTAGAGCGCCGCAATGGCAAGCGTGAGGAGCACTGTCTTGGGCTGCATGTGTCAACAGATTTTCGGCGACAGGATGAGTGAGACCGGCGTCGATCATCAAACATACGACAACCCGCGGCAAATGCTTACCGGTGCGCGCGATTTCACGCGCTAGCATGCGACGGCGTCAGGCCGATAGAATTACTGACGTGTCCCGAATCGTTTTTCTGCTGCTCTGCGTGCTGTTCGTCCCAGGTCTCGCGCCTGCTGTCGACGCACAAACGACCGCCGCTATCAGCGGCACTGTCGAGGATTCGAACCAGGGCGTCCTCCCCGGCGTAACGGTCACCGCGACCAATGCGGCGACGAACCTGACGCGATCGACGGTGACTGGCGCTGAAGGCCGCTACGTCCTCGCCGGCCTGCCGCCAGGCCAATACGAGCTGCGTGCGGAGCTGGCCGGATTCAAGCCGCATCTGCGCCGCGGCCTGCAGCTTGCGGTTGCACAAACGATTGTTCTGAACGTCACGCTGCAGATTGGCCAGCTCGAGATCCGTGACGAGGTCGTTGGCGTCACGCCGCTCGTCAACACGTCCAGCTCGGAACTCAGTTACCTCGTGGGCTCGGAGACGATCGAGCAACTTCCGCTGAACGGGCGGAACTACACGGACCTGGCGCTGCTTCAACCGGGGGTGCTGGCCTATCCCCATCGCGATGGCGGTTCGGTTGTCGCGCACGGCCTCGGCATGAGCGTGAACGGGCAGGATCCGCGCTCGAACGTCTATCTGCTCGACGGCACGCTGCAGAACGATTTCACGAACGGTCCCGCTGGCAGCGCCGCCGGCACGGCGTTGGGAATGGAAACGGTGCGTGAGTTCCGCGTGGAAACCAACGCCTACAGCGCAGAGTTCGGCCGCAACTCGGGTGGGCAAATCAACGTGCTCACCAAGTCGGGCACCAACCGCTACAGCGGCAGCCTCTACGAATACCATCGCAACGACGCGCTGGACGCGCGCAACTACTTCGACTCGCTCGGCAAGCCCGACTTCACACGCAATCAGTTTGGAGGATCGTTCGGCGGACCGCTCACGATCGATCGCGCCTTCTTTTTTGTCGGCTACGAAGCCTTGATCGAACGGCTCGGGAAAACCGTCTCTACCGTCGTGCCGGACGACAACGCGCGGATGGGAATCCTGCCGAGCGGCAACGTCGGCGTGAACCCCGCGGTTGCACCTTTCTTGAATGAGTATCCGCGCGCAAACGGTCCGTCGCTCGGCCAGGGGCTCGCGGCCTACGACTTTCCATTCGAGCAGCGCCTCGACCAACAGTTCCTGCAGGGGCGCGTCGATCACAACACCACGTCGCGGCAGTTCTTTGGGCGCTACACCATCGACGATACCGAGCAGTTCCTGCCGACGGACTACCCGCAGTTTCCGCGGACGTTTTTCTCGCGCAACCAGTTCTTCACCGGCGAATACCGCGAGGTCCTTTCGCAGCGGACGTTGAACACAGCCCGGTTGAGCTTCAGCCGGACGCGGATCGGTCAGAACGTCGAGGCCAACACGTCGCAGCCATTGCCGGTGTTCGTGCCGGGACGCGACCTCACGGGTTCGATAGACGTCGGCGGCATGCGGCGCTTCGGTCCTCAGAGCTCCGCGAACCTGCGCCTGGTGCAAAACGTGTTCAGCTTTCAGAACGATCTCGTCAACGTGCGAGGCCGGCATCTGCTCAAGGCTGGCGCGCTCGTCGAGCACTACCAGGACAACATGGTCAATCCCACGTTCAGTCTGGGGATCTATGCATTTCCCAACTTGAGCGCGTTCCTGCGAAACGTCCCGAATAACTTCATTGGCCTGACGCCGGAAGCGCAATTCGATCGCTACTGGCGCTTCACGCTGTTCGGCTTCTACGTCCAGGACGACTACCAGCTCTCCCCGCGCGTAACGTTGAATGGCGGGCTGCGCTACGAATTTTCGACGCTGCCGGAGGAGAAGTACGGCAGGGACTCGTCGCTGCCGGATCTGACGGCGTCCCAGCCGACGATCGGTCCGCTCTACGAGAACCCAACGTTCACGAACATCTCGCCTCGTGTCGGTGTCGCGTGGGACGTGTTCGGCAACGGCTCGACGGCCGTTCGCGGCGGCTATGGGCTCTACTTCAACACGAACAATCATCAGAACCTGATCGTCACCGTCACGAATCCGCCCGCCACACCGCGGCCGGTCATCGTGAATCCAACGTTCCCCACACCGGACTTCAACCGCGCCGGCGCGATCTCGATCCGGCCGATCCAGTTTGATCTCGACAATCCACGCGTCCACGTCTACAACGTCAATGTCCAGCGCGAACTGTGGTGGCGGACGGCCATGACGATCGGCTATGCCGGATCGCGCGGCCTGCACCTGCTTCGCAGCGGTGACGTCAACACCGCGCGGCCGATCGTTCAGGCGGACGGCACGGTCTTCATCCCCGCGGGAACGCCAAGGCCAAACACGGCGTTTTCAACCATCGAGCTCAAGAGCAGCGACGGCGACTCTTGGTACAACGCGCTCATCGTCGATCTGCGCCGCCGGTTGTACCAGGGCCTCTCGCTGCAGTCGTCCTATACGTTCTCAAAGAGCGAAGACACGACGCAGGCCTCGACGTTCTTCTCCGACGCCACGAATGGCACAACGTCGGCAATGCCCGAGTACATCGCGGACTACAACAAAGGCCCCTCTGACTTCGATACGCGCCACAGCTGGGTCATGAGCGCCACATGGGAGCTTCCCTTTGCGAGGAACGCCACCGGCGCAACCGGCGCGATCCTCGGAGGCTGGCGGCTGTCTGGGATCTGGACGATGAGGAGCGGACAGCCGCTCACGGTGTTTGTCACCGCCAACAGATCGCGTTCGCAGTGGAATCCGTCGCGCGGGCCGGGCATTGGCCAGGATCGCCCGAGCTACGCACCTGGATTCGGTCCTGAAAACGCCATCAACGGCACGCCCGAGCGCTGGTTCAACCCGGCCGCATTCGTCCTGCAGCCCGCCGGTACGTTCGGCAACACCGGCCGCGGCGACTTCACCGGCCCGAACCTCCGGACTTTGGATCTGTCGTTCAGCAAAGACATCCGCTGGGCGCGCCTCGGCCCGAGCGGTCGCGTCGAGCTGCGCCTCGAGGCGTTCAATGTCCTGAATCGCGCCAACTTCGGCGTCCCTGAACTCCGCGCCTTCGCCGGCCAAGCCGACAACGAGCCGACGCTCGCGACCTTCGGCCGCATCAGCAACACCGTCACAGCGTCGAGGCAAATTCAGCTCGGGGCGCGGGTGACATTCTGAGCCCGCTGGCCGCGTCCCGGTTATTACTTCAGCGTTTGACGTTCTTTTTTCCTTTCAATTTCTACCTTTAACCTTCAGCCTTCTCCCTTTAAGTTTCAACCTTCATGGTTCAGACTTCAGACTTCACACTTCACACTTTCAAAAGAAGGCAAACAAGAAAGAAGGCAAACACCTATGTGGCTGGCTTTCGTGGCAGGAGCGGTGGCATCGTGGGGCGTGTACGGGGCAATGCTGCATGGTGGACAGGTCAAACTTGGCAGCCCGATGCGCGCGCTACTCTGCGTGGGGATTGCCTACTTTCTGATTGGCGTCCTGGTACCGATGGCTGTGCTCTTCAGCCAGGGGCAGGGGCTCAGCGGCTTTAACCGCGCGGGCACCACGGCTGCCACGGTCGCCGGCGCGCTCGGCGCGATTGGCGCCGTGTGCATCATCTTCTCGTTCCGCACCGGCGGGACGCCAACTTACGTGATGCCTCTCGTGTTTGGAGGCGCACCGCTGGTCAACGTGCTCTACACGATGTACATCCATCCGCCGAAGACCGCCGTGAATCCGATGCTGTACCTTGGATTCCTGATCACGGCGCTTGGTGCGGGGATGGTCTTGTACTTCAAGCCGCAGTCGTAGTGATCGGCATGGGCTGCATGCGGCTCTCGACCGAGCGCGATCGCAATGACGATCACGCGGTCGCGGTGCTGCACGCGGCGTTCGATGCCGGCATCACCTTCTTCGACACAGCGGACGCCTACTGCTGGGACGCCAGTGAACGAGGTCACAACGAGCGGCTCATCGCTCGCGCGCTGAACTCCTGGACTGGCAATCGTTCGGGAATCGTGATTGCCACCAAAGGTGGCCTGACCCGCCCCGCCGGCAACTGGATCCCTGACGGCCGCGGCCGGCACCTTGTCGCGGCATGCACAGCCAGCCGCGAAGCGCTCGGTCTGACGCGCCTTCCGCTCTACCAACTGCACGCACCCGATCCCCGCACGCCGATTGCGACGAGCGTTAGGGCACTCGATTCGCTGAAACGAGACGGCCTGATCGATGCCATCGGGCTGTGCAACGTGACGGTCGGACAGATCGAGCAAGCGGCCGAGATTACCGAGATTGCGTCCGTCCAGGTCGAGCTGAGCCTCTGGTGTGATGACAGCCTCATGAATGGCGTGGCGGAGTACTGTTTCGCCCACGGCATCCGGCTTATCGCGCACCGGCCGCTTGGCGGCGCGACGCGGCAATCGCGCGTGACGCGCGACCCTGTGCTCACCAACATTGCCGAGCGCCACGGAGCGACGGCATTCGAGGTTGCGCTCGCCTGGCTGACGGATCTCTCGCCCTTGGTGCTGCCAATTCCAGGACCGACTCGCCCGGAGCACGCGCGCTCGATAGCTCGCGTCCGTGAGATCGCGCTGACCGACGAGGATCGTGCGCTCCTCGACGTGCGGTTTCCAGCCGCTCAGGCCGTGCGGTTTCGCGATGGCGTCAACCAGGAGCGACCAGCGGAGGAAGCCGGACGAGAGGTGCTCCTCATCATGGGGATTCCGGGCGCCGGCAAGAGCACGGTTGCGGCGGGTCTCGTTGAACAGGGATACGCGCGCCTCAATCGCGATCAAGGCGGCGGATCGCTCGCCGCGCTGCTGCCGGAAATTGAACGCCTGAAGGACTCAGGCGCGTCGCGCATCGTGCTTGATAACACCTACGTCTCGCGCAAATCACGCGCGTCGGTGATTCGCGCGGCCTGGCAGTGCGGCTTTCCCATTCGATGTTTGTCGCTCGAGACCAACCTCGAGGAAGCGCAAGTGAATGCCGTCACGCGCATGATCTCGCGGTACGGAAGGCTGTTGGAGCCGACCGAGCTCAAACCAGCGGCGAAGAAAGACCCCGGCGTGTTCGCGCCCTCCGTCCAGTTTCGATTCCAGCGCGAGCTCGAGCCGCCGCACCCTTCTGAGGGCTTCTCGCGCATCGACGTCCAACCCTTCGACCGTCACTGGGAGTCCACGTTCACGAATCGCGCCTTGATCGTCTGGTTGGACGGCGTGGTGCTGCGCAGCAAGTCGGGCAAGCGAGTGCCTGGCTCGGTGGACGACCTTGACGCTGACCTGATTCGCGCGCGCGCGGAGATTCTGCGGCGCTATCAGTCGGACGGGTGGATTCTGTCGGGACTGTCCTGGCAGCCTGAAATCGCAGAGAAGACCAGTACGGTTCCTGACGTGGATGCCATGTTCGCCCGAATGCGCGACTTGTTGGACGTTCCCGTGGACACCGAATACTGCCCGCACGGCGCTGGCCCGCCGACGTGCTGGTGCCGCAAGCCGATCCCCGGCCTTGGCGTCGTCCTGATTCAGCGGCATCGCTTGAATCCGCGGCAATGTGTGTACGTCGGCACGGGCGTGCAGGATCCCGGCTTCGCGCGACGACTCGGCTTCCAATATCGCGAGGCGGACGAGTTCTTCGCATCAACCGGCAATCACACGCGCAGCTCGGCAAGCAGCGGAAAGTGATCTGACGCCTGCCTGGCCGTCTTCGCGGGTGGTATCTCACACTTGAAAATCCGATCGGCAAACTGACGCGGCACGAACACGTAGTCGAGCCTGATGTGGGGGTCGTTGGTTGGAAACGTTGGACCGGGCTCGGTCGGGTGTACGTGACGGAACGCATCTACGTACCTCGCGTTCAGTACCTCGTGAATCGTCCGCCACCGAATCTGGCCGCCGCTCAGCCAGACAAATGGCCGTAGCCTTCTCGGCAACCTGCTGGCATCCAACAATTCACCGGGAGCGAGCGTATTGAAATCCCCGGCGAGCACGTGCATCCCTGACTGATGGCGCTCGATGCTCTTCAAGAGCGCCCGAACTTCGAACACACGTCGTCGCTCGGTCCACGCCGCATGGACCGCGCTCAAATGCACACCAAAGAGGCGAAGGTCGGTTTCCGCCGGAACGACTTCCAGGAACGCGTGGCGCGAAAATCGCGGCCGATGCCACTCGAAGTGCTGCACCGGTTCACGGCTCAGGAAGCCGAGCGACTGGCGCTTGAACGTCGCCCATTGGCGCATCCCCGCTCCCTCGGCAAGACGCTCGACCACTGACGCGCGCGTCGCTTCCTGAAGCAGGACGACGTCGGGGCCGGCGGCGAGGATCGTGGCGATCAGCGGATCTTCGCGGCCCCGGCCGCCATAGCGGATGTTGTACGTGAGGATTCTGAACGACCTCACTGAACGTCCTGCTCACCGATGAGCGTCAAGTACGGTTGGCCGAGGAGATCGCCACGGAGATACATGACGAAGTCCAGCGTCGCCTGAATGTTGACAGGGCGCTTGACCATTTCGTTCAAGCGCCTGCGTAGCTCACTCAACGATGGCGCGATGTCGGGGTCGTCATCGCTCAGCGGTCGCGAGTGAACGCCCGGCACAAAAAACCCGCCCAGCTTGAAGAGACCGACGACTTCACTCCCGACCAGGGTCAGGTCGAGGTCGCTGGTACCTGGACCGTCGGCGTCGAACGGAGCGCCGTCGTTCCATCGGTAACCCGTGACCGCACTTCCGCGGAGCACGACGCGCGTGGCTTCCGGAACGGCTTCCTTGATGATCTGGCAAAACTCCTCGAGGCGTTCCGGCCGTGCATCAAACGCCAGGCGAATCACATTCTGCCGCTTTTCCTCGTCCGACAATCCGCCCTGTTGCTCGTCGGTTGTGGTCATCCCTGGCTGTATTTGTGCAAAACGCAGACCCGGGATCTTTCCCGTTCACTGTTTTTCACGGACCGTTCAGCTGGCCTTCACGACTCGTTCTCGCGCGCTCCCTTAGAGTGGTCGCAACGAGGTGAGAAATGGGTCGA
>Ga0075418_10000743_pt1 | contig 35531 bp, 22 predicted proteins | sample SoiMetdeltSBSDD2_FD_81776 | JGI IMG/M metagenome (GOLD analysis project Ga0075418, IMG submission 81776) | Bulk soil microbial communities from a Populus tree surrounding site in Tennessee, USA - Soil MetaG P. deltoides SBSDD2 | ecosystem: Environmental > Terrestrial > Soil > Tree plantation... | reverse complement strand
GGGCACGTACCAACCGACGCTGATTTGCAGTGCGCAGTTCGCGAGATCACCGGTCGCTGCTGGATTGGGCGCGTTGCTCTTGAACACATCCGCGAGCGATCGCCGGAGGCGCGGCCAGTCTACGCGGAGGGAAGCGAAACGACAGGGAGGTTGTCCCGAGCGGGGAGGTCAGAGCGAGGACAATTGAACGAAGGTGCGGATGAGATCGCCGCGGCGGGATTCGTCGAAGCAGCCGGCGATGCGCCACTGCAGCGCCGGCAGATCGCCATGCGAGTGGGGGTCCATCTCCGACCAACCGCGTGTGAGTCGATTCAACATGTGATCGACGCCGGCGCGGTCGGTCGCGGCCACCACGAGCCAATGGTCGCGCTGGGTGGCCAAGACGAGATCCGTGCGCCGCACTTGGCTCGTCAAGTAATGCTCGATCTCCTGCAGCGCTTGCTCGGCGCTCGACGGTTCGGCGCGAACAGTGATCAACGACACCGTGTGCGATGGATGGCGCGCGTCCATGACACGCGACATGTACAGCGGCAGCAACCGCTCGGGTGCCGCCAGCGGAATGGTGAAGGAGAAGACACTCCCCTTGCCGACTTCGCTCTGCACTTGCACGCGGCCGAAGTTGAGATGCACGAGCTCACGCACGATGGTGAGTCCGAGACCGAAGCCTTTGGTGCTGGAGCGCGTGTGTGTGTCGAGCTGCTCGAAGCTGCGGAAGATGCGCTCCAGATGTTCCGGCGGCACGCCCGGACCCTGGTCGGTGACGCCGAAGACCAGCTCGTCGCCATGCTCGTGTCGGCGACACCAGAGTGTGACGGCTTTTCCCGGTTCGGAGAACTTGATCGCATTCAGGCCGAGGTTGACGATGACGCGGCTGACCTTCTGCGGATCGCAGTACACCGCCGGCAGACCGGATTCGGTGTCGACGACGAGCTCGACGCCGCAGGCGTCCGCCTTGCGTTCGAGCACGGCGCGGCTCGGGCGCAGGACTTCGAGGACGTCGCATCGACGCCGCGACGGCACCAGGATGTTCGTCTCCAGGCTGCCGAGATCCACGACGTCGTTCACCATGACGGCGAGATCATCGACGCGCGTGACGATGGTGGCGAGATAGTCGCGCTGCTCCGCCGTGATCGTGCCCACGAGCTCCTCGTTCAAGGCCGTGGCATATTCGCGAATGACAGTGAGCGGCGTGCGGAATTCGTGTGACACGCGGCTCGTGAACTCGTGCGCCATCTTGTTCAGCTCGCGCAGATGGGCATTCTGGATTTCGGCGGCTCTGCGCACGGCGTTCAGGTGCTGCTCGTGCTGACTGGTTTCGCGTTTCTCGTCGTCGAGCTCGCGCCGCAATGTTTCGGTCACCGCCTGGAGGGTGCGCTCGACCTGCCGCCGGGCCTCGAGCTGGCTCTCGAGCTCGTGGACGTCGCGGGTCATGCCTGCCGCCTTCTCGTCCGAGCTCTCGATCTGCGCTTGCAGGGAGAGATCCAGCTTGCGTCGCCACGACACGAGCGAGCTCTGGCGCAAAGTCAGGATGAAGACCAGTGCGGCCAGCATGACCGGAACGGCGGCGAGCAGGAGCAGGTGCGTTTGCGCCCAGGGCCACGACTCGATCTGCGCACGGAGCAGCGGCGCGATGGCGAGCGCGAGCCCGGCGGTCGAAAGCACGCTCGCCAGGGCAAGGGATGCCCAGCTGCGGCGCATCCAGCGGTCGATCGCATCCATCCCCCGCCGGGTTCGGAGTCCCGACTCGCCGTCCCGCGTCCCCGGGACTGGAATCGAGTCGAGGTCGACGAGCACCGAATCCGGTAGCAGGGGCGCATGCTTCCCCGTCGCCCGCAGAGCCCGTGGCCGCGGGGCATCTCCCACCGTGACGACTTGTTTTTCTTTCGCGATCACCATAGTTGCTGCGGCCTGGCCTTTTCGGGGCTTCGAATTCGGCTCGCCGGGCGGATCGACGCCGGCGGCGCCCGCCCCGGAGTCGGTTCCACTGCCAAAAGGCAGCAACGCACGGGCCAAATCGGGCATGCGATCGTTGCGATTGGCCGGAGAAACGACAGCGCAAAGCGCAGCCGGAGGTCACCCTTTGGTCGCCCTAGAGTCCTGTGCGATTTCGGGATCGCCAAACGTATGGAGGTCCACACCGGCAGGGCCTCGGGGACCGAGCGGTCGCCGAGGGTGCCGACGCCGCGACGCGACCCCGGCGGCACCCGCGTACGGACCCGATTCAGACTTTGACGGAGACGAAGAATTTCTTGCGCAGCTCGGCGACGTAGCCTTTGAAGAGCTTTTCCAGCTCGCGTTGCTGGAGGTACTGCAGCAGCGGCTCGCGGATTTCCTCGAACGAGGTGTCCTTCGAGTCGGTGCGCTGGAGGACCTTGAGGACGTAAAAACCGTTCGCGGTGCTGATGACGTTGCTGAGCTCGCCGACGGCGAGCGAGTCCACCGCGCCGCGGAACTCGGGCCTGAGCCGATCGATCTCCCATTCCTCCTCCACGACACCGCCTTTGTCGCGCGTGAGCGGATCGTCGGAGTACTGTTTCGCCAGATCTTCGAAGCTCTCTCCCGCCAAGGCACGGCGCTGGAGGTCGAGGGCGCGCTCGAGCGCGCTGACGCGCGCGTTCTCGTCGGGCTCGACCTTGATCACGATGTGGCGTGCAGTCATCACGTCGCCTTCACGGGTTTCGAGCTTGACGACCATGAGGCCGAATTTCGTCTCGATCACCGGACTCAGCTGGCCGGGCTGCAGCTTGCCCACCGCTTCGTCGAAAGCATCGCTCTCGAAGTCACCGTAGCGGAACTTGCCGAGCGAGCCGCCATTGGTCGCCGTGGGAAACTCAGAAATCTCGCCAGCCACCTTGCCGAACTCCTCGCCTTTTGCGATGCGCTCGAGGGCGGCGTTCATCTTGACCCGAGCAGCCTCGACTTGCTTCTCGTTGCGTGGGACGACGAGGATGTCCGCCAAACGCACGCGAGTCGGAGTGCGCAACAGCTCCGCCGGGACCGAATCCCGCTGCGCATTGTAGAATTCCTGCACCTGGGCGGTGGTGATCGAAACACGCGAGCGCAGGTCGCTCTGAATCACGCGCGACGCCAGGATCTGTTTGCGCCGCTGCTCGCGGTGCATGTCGCGCACCTCGGCTTCGGTGAATCCTTGCCGCTGCAGCTCCTGCCGGTAGCCCACTTCGCCGCCGAGACGTTCCTTGATGGCGCGGATTTCCCGGTCCACCGACTCGGTCAACTCGTTCTCCCCGACCTCGAAGCCCTTGAGCTTCGCCTGGGCCACCAGGAGCGCATCGTCGATCATCCCGTCGAGCACTTGCCGAAAGAGCAACCGTTGCTGCTCTTCGTTCATCTCGCCCAGGTCGCGCTGGAGACGGAGTAGATTCATCTCGCGCAGGACGTCGGAAAGCAGGATCGATTCCTCGTCGACGATCGCTGCGACACGATCCACCATCTCGCGTTCGGCGAACGCGCGGCTCCCGAGCCCCAGGAGCGCAAGACAGCAGCCGACGATCAGGTTCCAGCGTTTCATGGATGCCCCGGATCCGGCGGCGACGTGGTCGAGGTGTCTTCGAGCGGCATGTCGGGAACGGAGAAGCCTGCCGTGTCCACGGAGGTGGTGATGGCGGAAGGAGCCTCCGGTTCGAGCGGCATGCCGGCATAGGTCTTGGCGAGATACACAGGGGCGGCGTTGCGCAGCTCGAGGAAGAGCTTCTCCTCGGCCTCGCGCTGTTTCTCCAGCAGGAGCACGTGCATGATTTCGTCGCGCGCCATTTCGAAGGGCAGCGGATCCGCCGCCGGCCGCCGGCCCACGACCTGCACGATGTGGAAGCCGAAGCCGGACGCAATGGGTCCGCGCACCTCGCCTGGCGCCATCTCGAATACCGCCGGCTCGAATGCAGGGTTCATCGCACCCTTGCCGAGGTAGCCCAGATCGCCGCCGCGGGGCCCGCTCGGGTCGACCGAATGCCGCTGCGCCAGGGTGCGGAAATCCCCGCCGGCCTGCAGCTGCACCAGCACTTGCCGTGCTTCCTCGACCGAGTTCACCACGATGTGCCGCAAGTTGACTTCCTGCGTGTACTGGTCGATGTGCGAATCGTAATAAGCTTGAACCTCTTGGGCACTCACACGCGCGCGATTCTTCAACTCGCGCTGCAACAGCTCGTCGGCCAAGATCTGTCGTTGCATTTGGCGCAAGGATTCCGCGACCTCGGATTCGCGCTCCAGGCCTTCCTTCAGAGCCCTCTGGTACAAAAGTTCGGTTTCGATCCAACGGTCGAGAATGGCGCGGATTTCGGCGCCGGTGATGCTCTCCCGGTAGTCCTCGGGGATGAGTTTGTGCAAGTCGGCTTCGCGCAGCTCGGCATTGCCGACCTGGGCGAGGGCGTCGGGGCTACGCTGGAAAGAGCCACGCCTGTCGTCGCCGGACTTCTTTTCACAACCCGCCAGCAGGATCGCCGCGAGCGCAGCGCACCCGGCGGCGGCGCGGAATCCCCGCCGCCATCGCTGCCCTGCGCGCGGCCGGCTCAATTCGTGCCCCCGGGCGTGGTCTTGACGTCCGCTCTCCCGGGGACGACGACGTCGGTGCGCCGAATCTCGGCATCAGCCAGGACCTTGTCGTTCACGGTCACGTTGTATTCCTTCTTCCAATCCACCAGGAGCTCGTTGAGACGGTTCTCGCTCCAGGTATTCTGCCAGTCCTGAACCACGTTCTCCCGGATGTCCTCCAACGCGAAGGGTCGCTCCGGAATGATCTGCTGCACCTGGAGAATGATCCAGCCCTGACTCGTCTTGAACGGTTGCGAGTAGGCGTTGAGGTTCTTGGCGAAGGCGCTGTCGGCCAGCTCCTTGTGCTTTTCGTCATCGCGGGCGAAGGCGGCAGTCCGCACGTCGCCGGGGCCCACGGCGCTATCGTTGTAGCGAATCGCGGTCTCGGCGAAATCGGCGCCCCCGGTGACCTCTTCGTACGCACGGCGCACGACGCGTTCACGCGGATGGAAGATGAGGTTGCAGACGCGCTTCTCCTTCTCGACGTACACCTTCTGGTGCTCGTCGTAGAACTTCTGCACATCCTCTTCCGTGGGCTCGGGGACTTGCTGCGCGATGAGATAGGTGTGCAAGGCACCGACCATCAGCATCTCGTGCCGCAGCTTGATCTCGGACGCCACCTCGGGAATCTTGTCGACGCCGTCGATCCGGGCCTGCTCGATCTGCAGCGGTTTGAGCCACGAGTCGCGCACCCAATAGTACAGCCCTTGTGCCCCCACCCATTTGCGCGGCCGATCCATCTTCGGCGTCCGGTCGTACATGTCGGAGAAATCGCCGATCGTGTACTTCTTGCCATCGATCTCGAACAAAGTGATTTCGCGCTGCGGATTGGTGAAGTCGAGGATGGGCTTGACCTCGGTGGCGGGGTCGATCGGGGATTCATCGTCGGGCGGCAACTTGTCGTAAGCGATCGCCATCGCCTCCGGCTCGATCTTGAAGTGCCGCTTGGCGAGGATCGACTCGTAGTATTCGTTGGTCGCCTCGCGGCGTTTGCGTCCGGTGAGCTGTTTCTGGATGCGGTCGCGTTCATCGGCCAACGGCATGGCCTTCACCGCGGTCTCGGAGATCGGCATGAAGATGTGCCAGCCATAAGGAGTCTCCACCGGGTTGGATAACTGGCCGATCGGCGTGTCGAACACGGCCGCTTCCACCGTGGGAGTCGCACGGCCGTATTCGAGGTCGGCGAATATGGCGCGTTGCTGCAAGGGGATGTCGTTGCCGTCCGAGCCGACACGCGGGACCTGCGAATGCACGTCGACCATGGAATCGAAGTCGGCACCGGCGCGAAGCTCCTTCAACACGCCTTCGGCGTCGGCTCGAGTCGCAACGACGATGTGTTTCGCCAGGACTTTGCGCTGCATGTTGGTCCAGAACTTCTGGATCTCCTCGTCGGACACGCTGAGCTTGTCCTTGATGGCCAGATCCACCGACTTGGCCTGCAAGAGTTGCTCTTCGAGCATGGTGAGGGTGGCTTTGACATCCTTGTCCTCGGCGTATCCCAGTTCCTCGGCCTTCAGTGCCATGACTTCTTTGTTGATGATGAAATCGAGGAACTTGCGCTTTCCGGCCAAGTCGAGCGTGTCGGGCAGGAGAGACCGGTCCATCTTCTCGAGGCGGTCCTCGTAGTACGACTGGGTCACGTTGTGGCTGCCGACGGTGACGATGACAGCGTCGTCCTTTTGCCCGCCCTTGCCTTTCGGCGAGCAGGCCACGGCGAGGACTGTCAGGCCCAAGATGCTGGCGCGATCCAATCTCATCGGAGCTCCCTTTCGAGGTACGTCTCGAATCCCAGACCATATTAGGGCAACCGCGGGCCAGGGCAACCCTCGGAAAACCCCTGTGGCGTCATCGATTGTCGGCGAAGGCCGGCTGCGCAAGGCGTTCCAGAAGGCTCGCGACCTGCGCCAGCCGCCGCTCGGGCTTGAGGTGCTGGATGATGCGGATGTTCGCCGTGGCTTCGAAGGCGAGCTTGTTCGGCACGTCACGCACCAGCGCCTCGATCTCGCCACGCGACATCTTCCTTCCCGGGGCGAGCGTGATTTCCGCGCGCCCACCACGGAGACGCACGCGCTCCACCCCGGCGGCATGCGCCAGCAAGCGTAACCCTGTAATCGACAAGAGGTTGGCGACAGGCTCCAGGAGCGTCCCAAAACGGTCCTGGAGCTCCGCTCGCAGCGCCTCCACCTCTGCCGGCTCGCGGCAGGCGGAAACCCTCTTGTATACCCGCATTTTCTCCTCGGGATCCGGCACGTACTGCGACGGCAGCCGGTACTCCAGATCCACCTCGATCCGGGCTGTGATCTCGTCAGGCGTCTCGCGGCCCTGGAGCTCGGCGGCGGCTTCCTCCAGCAAGCGGCAGTAGAGGTCGAAACCCACCGCCACCATCTGGCCATGCTGCTCGGGCCCGAGGATGTTCCCGGCGCCGCGAATCTCCATGTCCCGCATGGCGACACGCAGCCCAGAACCGAGCGCCTCGAACTCCTGCAGCGCCGCCAAACGCTTGCGCGCCAGGTCCGTCGTCGTTCCCGTGCGCGGCACCAGGAAGTAGGCATACGCCTTGTGGGTGGAGCGGCCGACGCGCCCGCGCAGTTGGTAGAGCTGGGCCAAACCCAGCCGGTCGGCGCGATTGACGATGAGGGTGTTGACGCTGGGAATGTCCAGGCCACTTTCGATGATCATGCTGGACACCAGCACGTCGTACTTCTGATCGAGGAACTCGAGCATCACGCGCTCGAGATCGCGCTCGTCCATCTGGCCATGCGCGATCCCTACCCGCGCCGTCGGCAAGAGGCGCTTCACGAACCCGGCCATGGCATCGATGCTCTGCACGCGGTTGTGCACGAAATAGATCTGACCGCCGCGGTCGATCTCGCGCATCATGGCGTCGACGATGATGTCTTCGTCGAACGGCACGATCTCCGTCTGCACCGGCAACCGATCGCGTGGCGGCGTGTTGATGAGCGACATCTCGCGCAATCCGACGAGCGCCATGTGCAAGGTGCGAGGAATCGGCGTCGCGGTCATCGACAGCACGTCGACGGTCTGCTTGAAGCGCTTGAGCTTCTCCTTGTGCACGACGCCGAATCGATGCTCTTCGTCGACGACGACGAGGCCCAGAGCCTTGAACTGCACGTCCTTCGACAGCAAGCGATGCGTGCCGATGAGGATGTCGGTCTCGCCCACGGCCACCTTGCGCAGGATCTCCTTCTGTTCGCGCGGTGAGCGCATGCGCGACACCATCTCGACGGCGACCGGGAAGTCGGCCAGGCGCTCGCGAAACGTGGCCAGGTGCTGTTGCGCCAGGATGGTCGTCGGCACCAGCACCGCGACTTGGCGGTTGTCGAGGACCGCCTTGAAGGCGGCGCGCATCGCCACCTCGGTCTTGCCGAAGCCGACGTCGCCGCAGATGAGGCGATCCATCGGCGCGCGTTTCTCCATGTCCGCCTTCACCTCGACGATGGCCCGCATCTGATCTTCGGTCTCGTCGTAGATGAACGACGCCTCGAGCTCGTTCTGCAGGTGCGAGTCGGCGGAGAAGGCGTGGCCCAGCTGCGCCTGACGTGCCGCCGCCACCGCCAGCAGCTCGCTCGCCATGGCGGCGATGGCGCGCTTGGCGCGTTCCTTGGTGCGGTCCCACGCAGCCGTCCCCAGCTTGGTCAGCTCGGGGACGGCGCCCTCCTTGCCGACGTACTTCTCGACGCGGTTGAGCTGGTCGATGGTGACGTAGATCTTGTCGCCGCCGGCGAAGGCGAGCTGCAGGCAGTCGATGTCGGCACCTTCGACTTGAATGCTCTGAATTCCCATGTAGCGCGCGACGCCGTACTGCACGTGCACGACGAAATCGCCAGGCACGAGCTCCTCGTAGGCCGAGATCCCCTGGCTGATCCGATACTTGCGCCGGCGCTGGCGGCGTTTGTAACGCTGGAAGATTTCGCGATCGGTGAGAACGACGACGTTCTGCTCGACCAGGACGAATCCCGTCTGTAGCTCACCGACGGGGAAGTCGATGCGGTCGGCGATGTCGTCGAGCAGCTCGCGCAAGCGCTCCGCCTGTCCCGGGTTGTCGCAGAAGATGTGAATGCGCTGGCCGAGGAGCATGCGGTGTTCGAGGTCGCGCTGCAGCTCGGCCACACGGCCGCCGTGCGACCCAGGCGATTGGATGGCGAGACGTGTTCCCGGCACGCTGGTGCTCGCGGCGTCGTGCCGGGCGCTGCCGGGAGCCTCGAGCTGCCGACCGGTCGCATCGTCGATCTCGAGGTGAGGCTCCGCCGCGGACGCCGGTGCCTCGTCGTGGGCGAGCAGCTTCCCAAGCGGGTGGCCACCCCAGTGCACATCGGTCAAGAACAAGGTCGGTAGCTGAGAAGGAAGATCGTGCAACCGCGCGTTGGGTGCATAGACGGCATCGGGCTCGGGGACGGGCTGGCCGCCGCGCACGCAGTCCTCGTACAGCTTGTGGATTTCGCTGTCGAGCCGGCGGAGTTGCTCGACCACGGCTTCCGGCCGCACCCAGAGCATGCGTCTCGCATCGAGGAAGAAATCGGTCAGCATCACGCGCGGCGCGTAATACGGCGCCAAGCGCTCCATGCCGTCGAAGTGCAGGCGCTCGCGCACGTGATCGGCGAGCCGCTCGCGCTCTTGCTCGCTGCCGTGCGTGCAGGCGCGGAGCGCATCCACGGCGCGGCGCACGCTCGCGTCGGAAAGGATGAGCGGCGAACAGGGCGGCACCACCACGGCCTCGGTCGGCTCGAGCGAGCGCTGCGTCGTGGCATCGAAGAAGCGGATGGATTCGATCGTGTCGCCCAGGAGCTCGAGGCGCACCGGGTTCTCGTACGAAACGCTGAAGATGTCGAGAATGCCGCCCTTGCGGGCGAAGTCACCCGGTGATTCGACGCGCGCGACCGCGTAGTAACCCATCGCGCCAAAACGCTCCACCGTCGCTTCGTAATCGATGTCCCCCCCGACGGCGAATCGGATGGTGTAGTCGAGAATCTCCTCCGGGGGCTGCACCTTCCACTTGAGACCCTTCGCCGACGTGACCACGAGGCAGGATTCGTCCGACAGCACGCGGTGCAGGACCTCGACCTGCTGGCCGGTGATGCCCTTGTACGGCGAACGCTTTTCGTAGGGCAGGATCTCGAACTCGGGAAACAGCAACACCGGGGTTCCCGGCAACAGCGTGGCGAGATCTTGGGCCAGTTCTTCGGCGTCGTCGAGCTTCGGGGCGACGATCAGGGTCTGGAGAGGGTTGTGGCTATACAGGAGAGCCGCGATCAGGGACGCACTGCTCCCGTGCAGGGAGGTGAGCACCCCCCCGTTCGCGCTCTGGATCTGCCGCAGCAGATCGTCTTGTGCGGCGCGCGAAAGCAGCCGATCGAGCATCGTTCCCGCCGTCAGGGCGCACCAACATAGGCGCGTCCCGCTGGAGTGTCAAGCGCGCGCTCGCGGACGACGCGGTCGCACGCGGCTGGGGAGCGCACGGACTGGCGCCCGGTGCGCGACGGCGGGATGTTAGGATCGAAGTCACCAGGGAGGTTCGCGTGGCGATCCACAAGTACGAGGGGGATGGAATCGGCGTGCTCTACGATGTCAAACGCTGCATCCATGCCGCCGAGTGCGTGCACGGGATGCCGGCGGTGTTCGATCCAGCCCGGCGTCCGTGGATACAGCCGCGTGGCGCCGACGTGGAGCAGTTGACCTCGGTGGTGGAGGAGTGTCCGACCGGCGCGCTGCAATACGAACGCGCCGACGGCAAGAAGGAACAGCCTCCGTCCAGGAACGAGATCCGGCCATCGCCGGACGGCCCGCTGTACGTGCATGCCCAGGTTCAGCTGCACGATTCGAGCGGTGGCGAAATCGACAGCTCGTTTCGGGTTGCACTCTGCCGCTGCGGTGCGTCGGCGAACAAACCGTTCTGCGACGGCAAGCATGTCGAAATCGGGTTCGCCGATCCCGGGCGAGTGCAGCCGAGCGCCTCTAGTACGGGCAATGTCGCACTGTCCGGCGTCCTCGAGATCACGCCGGCCGCAAATGGTCCATTGCTGCTGCGCGGCCCCGTCGTCCTGCGCTGCGCCGTGACCGGCGCGATCGTGGAGGCGCAGAAGCTGGCTCTCTGCCGCTGCGGTCAATCCGCGAACAAGCCGTTCTGCGATGGCAGCCACGCGCTGGTCGAGTTCGCCGGATGATCGATTGGTGCTGCGGGCGAAGGATCGACTGATCTCGCCGCGAGGGACAGAGCCTTGCTGGCCAGTGGAAATGAGCATCCATGGATGAGAACCGATCCGGGGTGTGTCACGTTGCCGGCGCGGTCGCTTCGTGCCGGGTGATGCGGCGCTGTCGCATCCGCTGGCGCAGGTCGCGACTCCACCAGCTGATGCGCACGCACATGTAGTAGGCGGCGGGGAAGGCGAGGATCAGCAGAATCGTTCCCGAGATGAGGCCGCCGATCGAGGTGAGGGCCAGGTTTTCCCAGATGTCCTTGCCCTTGGTCTCCGTTCCTCCCAAGAGTTTCAGCATGAAGTCCGGCATGGGAATGAGGAGCGGCGCCATGCCGACGAATGTGGTGCTGCTGGTGAGGAGGATCGACCGCATGCAGATATGTGTCGCCCGCGATACGGCGCGGCGCAGCATCGGCACCCGCTCGGCTGCGGGAAGGCGGTAGAGGTCGCTGCCGCCCAAGGGACGGCGCAAGCCGGGGAACAACGCCGCGTCGGCTTCCGGATCGCCGCCGAGCTTCGCCCGCAGCAGGAGGCTCGCCTCGTGGCGGAAGCGGTTCGCCAATAGAATTGCATTGTTCGCCGCGACGCCGAAAAGGAGCACGAGCCCGATGCGCGCTGACGAATCGAAGGCATCACCAGTGATCCAGAAGGCCCAGAACACACCGGCGAGGCTCATGGGCAATGTGGTCAGCACCAGCACCGGCAGGGTGAAGCTCTCGAACAACGCAGCCAACAGGATGGCGATGAATCCCACCGCAAGCACCGCGGCCAAGGTCAGCTCCTCGTCCTCCTCGGGTGTGATGAACTCCTGGCGTGCCTCCTCGGCGCTGTAGCCGTAGGGAAGATCCATCGACTCGAGGACGCGCGCGATGTAGGACTGGCGCATCTTGTCGGTGCCCACGTACTCCCAGTTCACGAACAGGCTGTAGCGCTGGTCCTCGCGGATCACCGAGGCGGGGATCGGACGCGACTCGAGACGCACCAGATCTCCCATGCGCACGCGCTGGCCACCGGCTGTGAGGATCGTCTTGCCGGCCACGTCCGAATACTCGATGGTCTTCGAATCTTCGAACGCCAGCTGCAACTGCTCCTGCTCGCCGTCGATCTGCATGCTCCACGGGATGTCCACGCCGAGCAATCGCCGCACTTGGCCGAGCACGTCGGCGACGGTCAGGCCGTACTGCGCCAGACGTTCGCGCTCGAAGGTGATGACCGTTTCGTCCTGTGTGCCCTCGCCCCATTGCGTGCCGCTGGTGATGCGCGCGTTACGCACCCGCCGCTGCTGCTGAATGGTGTGCAAGGTGCGGTCGGCGAGCGCGTTGAGCTGCTTGGAGTTGTAGCCCGTGAGCTTGACCAGCGAGTTGAGCGACGAACCGGAGAAGGGGCCCTTGAAATACGGCTGGTCGGCGAAGCCGCGGATGAAGATCGAGACGCCCCCCGTTCGGTCGGCCAGGTCCACCCAGGACGAACGGTAGTACGCCGGGTACGCGGTGGAGAGGAGCTCCTTGTCGAATTCGACGCGAATGAAGCCGCGGTAGTCGAACGTGGTCGATCGCATGTGGACGCCGGCTTCGACCGGCGTGATGGAGGCTTCGAACAGGCGAAGTGTCTCGCTGGCCAACTGGATGTCGGTGCCGGCCGGCATCTCCAGGTACAAGAAAAGCTCTTCCGGATCCGGGAAGCGCCAGAAACCGCCCTTGAGCACCTTGTCGCGGTAGACGAAGTAGTTGCCCCAAACGAGAAGCGCGATCGTGAGAGGCACGATCACCCACCACAAACGCTGGATCCAGTTGCAGCCGCGCTCCATCCACCCTTGCGGGGCGCTCAAGTCGTGCTTGTCCTCGACGTACGAGTGCAGCAAGCCCACGTCCGCCACGTCGCGGGGCCCGTCGGGGGATCGCCGCACCAGCGGTCGCGCCCACGTGCCGTGCATGACCACCGGGCTCCAGCAGAAGGCGACGAAGAGCGACGCGGTCATCGAGATGGTGACCGCGACCGCGAGTGGTGTGTAGTACAACGACAAGCGCCCGGTGAGGAAGATGAAGGAGACGAAGGCGGCCAAGGTGGTCAAGGTCGTGGCGTAGATGGGGAACTCCACCTCGCGCGTGCCCTCGACGATCATCTCGCGGATGATCGCGAGCTTGGCACGGCGCGACAATCCTTCGCGCTCGGCGCGCTGCAGCGCGTCCAGCCGGCGATGGATGGCGTCCAGGACCAGGATGCTGTTGTCGAGAAGCATGCCGAAGCAGACGGTGAGGCCGCTGATCGTGATGAAGTTGACCGAGATGCGCAGGAAATAGAACAAGCTGAGCGAGATGACGACGGCGAACAGGATGGAGCCGATGACGATGGCGGTGAGGCGCACCTGGCGTAGCGACGCCGCCATCAGCAGGAACAAGACCAGGAGGATCGCGAGCGAGCGGACCAGCAGCTCGTAGAGCTTCTGCTCGAGCTCCTGTCCTTGATCCTCGTCGACTTCGAAGGTCGCGGCGAACGGGATTTCCGCCTGGATGCGCGGCAAGGCTGCGCGCAGGTTGCGGCTGGCCCCGACCGAGTTGGCATTGCTGCGCTTGTCGACCACGACCTGGACGACATTCTGGCCGTTGGCGCGCACGAAGTACGCCGGATCCTCGTGCGCGAGCTGCACCTCGCCCAGGAGTCCGAGATTGAAATTGCGCTCACCACGGCGCGCGACCACAGCGGTCCGCAACGCCTCGAGATCGACGTGCTGGCGCACCGACACCAGCTTCTCAAGCCCTTGCTGCCGAATGCTGCCGGCCGCCACCAGATCGTCCAGCCGGTCGACCGCGGCGAACACTTGGTCGGCGGTCAGGCCGTAGAGGTCGAGCGCATGGCGATCGAGAAGGATCTTGAGCAGCGACCGCGCCCCGCCCTGCACCCGCGCGTCGGCGACGCCATCCACGGACAAGAGACGCGGCACGATCCAGGTTTCGGCCATCTCGCGCAGCTCGTTCGGATCGGAGTCCGATTCGAGGCTGAAGGTGAAGAAGTTCTCGGTTTGGAACTCTTCCGGCACGTTCGCGACCACCAGCGGTTGCGAGGCGCCGAGCGGCAAGCCTCTCCGCACCGAGCCCAGATGCTCGTTGAGCTCCAGCCGGGCGAAGTCGATGTTGATCTCGCGCCGGAACTCGACTTCCACCTGCGAGCGGCCGGAGCGGCTGGTGGACTTGACCGATTCGACGCCGTGCACGTTGCGCACCGCTTCCTCGATGGGAAGCGTGAGCGAGCGCTGGATGGCTTGCGGCGAGGCGCCGTTCCAATTGGTGGTGATCACGAGAGACGGCAGACGCACTTCGGGGATGGCTTCGATCTGCAGGCGCGGCAAGGCGTAGATCGCCAGCACCAGGAAGCCCGCGAACGTCATCCACGTCGTCACCGGATGGCGGAGGAAGAAGCGTGTCATCCGTGCTCTCCGCGAATATGGTGCGCCTTCTCGTACAGGATGGGGACGAAAAGCAACGTCAAGGTGTCAGAGAACATGAGCCCGCCGATGATCGTGAGCGCCAAAGGACGCTGCAGCTGTTCGCCGCTGCCGAACCCGATCGCCATCGGCACCAGGCCGATGACCGTCGTCAGGCTCGTCATCATGATCGCCCTGAAGCGCATCTGACAGGCTTCGAGCACGGCGGCGTGACCGGGCATGCCGTCGCTGCGCAAGCGGCGAATGGTGTCCACCTTGATGATGGCGTTATCGACGACGATTCCGAGCAAGGACACGAGCCCGATGAGCGACATGACGTTGATCGACAACCCTGTGACCCACATCGCCAGCGCCGCCCCCCCGAGCCCCATGGGAATGGTGGCGGCGATCAGCAATGGGTCGAGGAACGACTCGTACTGCGTCGCCAGAATCATGTAGACCAGGAGTGCGGCCAGGAGCAGTGCCCATCCGAGGTCGCGAAAGCTCGAGCGCATCGCTTCGCGCTCGGTGCCGGCGACGAAGGTGACGTCGCCGGGCACGTCCACGCTCTGCGCGATGCTCATCGCTTCGGCCCACACCTCGGTTTGTTTGCGGCCGCGGACATCGCCGCTCAAGGTGACCATCCGCCGCTGATTGCGGCGCACCAGCTCGCGCACTGGGCGTTCCTCGCTCACCTCGAGGAAGCTGCGGAGCGGCACTGTGCGCCCGCCCGCGACCTGCACAGGTGCGGCGAGCGCGGCGGCGAAATCTCGGCGCTCAGCCTCGGCGAAGCGCACGGCGATGTCGATGCGTTGTTCCACTTCGTTGAACGTCGTCGCTTCGGTGCCGCCGATGCGATAGCGCATCTCCTGTGCGATTCGCTCCGGGTCGAGGCCGCTGCGGAGAATCGCGTCGCGGTCGAGACGTACGACGACATTCGGCGTGCCGAGCAGGCGGTCGACTTGCAGATCCACCAGGCCCTCGACACGCGCGAGGCGCGGCAAGAGCTCTTCGGCCACCGCCACGGCCGTGCGCGGGTCTTCCGCCAGCACGCCGAGTGTGAACGGCGCTTCCCCTACCGACAGGATCTCCGCCAGGCCCACGCCCTCCTCGCGAAAGACGAACGCGACCTCCGGCATCTGCTGCAGGGCCGTGCTCATTTCCTCTTGGATTCGTTGCGACTCGCGGAAGGCGCCACGTGCCTGCTTCAAGATGATGCGCAAGCGCGCGGTGTTGGGCGCGCTGTAATCGCGCATGGCGGCGAGCGTGCGTTCAGTGCGCCCCACATGCGAAAACACCGCGCGCACTGCCGGGTCGGCCTCGAGCTGCGAGGCGAGACGCGCCACCGTCGCCGCCGTTTCTTCGAGTGGCGTGCCGGCGGGAAGCTCGAGATCGAGACGCATGTCGCCGGAGGAGCGCTCGGGCATCAGCCGGCGCTCGAGGCGCAAGCCCAAGAGACCCGTGAGCCCCAGCACGACCACCAGCGCCACGAGCATCGGGCCCGGACGGCGCAGCGCGTACAGCAGCGCACGATGATAGACCGCGTGCACGATATCGACACCGCGCGTACATGGCGCTGCGATGAAACGCGGCAGCGGCACGCTCCAACGCAGCGCGCGCGCGGACAGCACCGGCTGCAGGATCAAGGCCACCCCGATCGACACCAGCAGCGAGAAGGTGACCGTCAGCGCCTGATCGCGGAAAAAAGCACCGGCAATGCCCGGCACGTAGACGACGGGGAAGAACACCACCACCGTGGTGAGCGTGGCCGCGAGCACCGCGCCCACCATCTCGCGGCTGCCCGTTTCGCAGGCGGCGGCGACCAGGCGATGCGCCTCGGCCTTGTCGGCCGGCAAGCGGTCGCCGAGTCCCAGCTTGCGTTTCATCGCCGCCAGGTGGCGGGTGGTGTTCTCGAGCACGATGATCGAATTGTCCACCAGCAGACCCACGGCCAAGGACAAGCCGCCGAGCGTCATCAGGTTCATCTTCACGCCGCCGAAATAGAGGCAGCCGAAGGTGATGACGATCGACACGGGGATGGACAAGCCGATGACAAGCGGGCTCAGCACGTCGCTCAGGAAGAGGAACAGCACCAAAATCGAAAGAATCGAACCGTAGACCAGCGACTGCACCAATCCATGAAACGACTCGCGCACGTAGTCGGCATCACGGTACACGTACTGGAACTCGAAGTTGCCGAAGTCCTTGCGCACCGCCTCCATGGCGCTATCCACTTCCTTGGAGACCAGGATCGTGTTCGCTTCGGGTTCCTTGTAGAGGAGCACCGAGACCACGTGGGTCGCACCGAGCAGGGTCATGCCCTCGGCTTCTTTGACCGTATCGAGCACCCGCGCCACGTCGGAGATGCGCACCACGGCATCGCCGGGACGAATGATGTCGGTGGCGGCGATCTCGTCGAGCGATTCGTACTCGCCGGCGATGCGCAGGCTCAAGTGCAGCGGGCCTTGGCGGATCTTGCCGCCCGGAAACGAGATGTTGCTGCGCATGAGCGCTTGGCGGATGTCGTTCATCGTCACGCCGAAAATGGCCATCTTTTCCGGATCGGGCTGGACCACGATCTCGCGATCGGCGCCGCCGACGACCTCGGCCTGGCTGATGCCGTCCACTTGTTCGAGCGAAGGCTTCAGCACCTCGCGCGCGAATTCGGTGAGCGCTTCGAGGCGGCGGTCGCCGGCCTCGAGCGTGAGCACCGCCACCGGTCGTGCCGTCGGATCCCAGCGCAAGATGAGCGGGCGCTCGGCCGCCGCCGGGAAATCGTCCCGAAAGGCGACACGATCGATGGCCTCGCGCAACCCCAAGTTGGCGAAATCCATCTGCGTGCCCCACTCGTACTCGACGGTGATGGCGGAAACACCCTCGCGCGTGCGCGACACGACGTGCCGCACCTTGGGCAAGCCGGTGATGATTTCTTCCAGCGGCTGGGTCACCAGGCGCTCGAGGTCCTCGGCGGGGATGTCCTCGTATGTGGTGATGACCGTGAGACGTGGGTAGGTGATGGATGGCAGCAGATCGACGGGCAGTTTCAAATACCCGATCACGCCGACGAGCGACAGCGCCGCGAACAGCATGATCACGGCGACGGGACGCTGAATCGCGAGACGGAGCATCACTCCTCCGCGCTCGTGCTCCACGCCACCGTCATGTCCACGACGCGTTTGACTTTGACCTTGGCGTCGTGAGACAGCGTGAGATGATCGGAGACGACGACCAGCGTGCCCTCGTCCAGCGGGCCACCTTGCAGCACGTTTTCGATCTCGACGAACTGATCGTTCTGCAGGCCGATCTGCACGTATACCCACTTCGCCTGGTCGTTCTCGACCTTGAAGAGCAGCGGCCGCCCGTCGCGGGTGAGGATCGCCTCCTTCGGCACCAGCAACTTGTTGGCATAGATGCGGCCGGCGATGGCGGCACGCACGAACATACCGGGCTGCAGGTGTGCGTCCGCGTTGCGCACTCGGACCAGCACCCGACAGGTGCGACTCTGCGAATCGATGCTGGGATTGATGACGTCGACCTTGACGCGCAGGGTCTCGTCGAGGGCCGGAACCATCAGCAACGTGGGGCGCCCGACAGCGAGGCCGCCGACGTCGGACTCCAGCACACCGAGCTCGGCTTCGAGATCGACGTTGTCCACCAGGGTGCACACGACTTCACCGAGGCTGAGCAATTGACCTTCGGTGAGCTTCAACTCGGCGACGACGCCGTTGAACGGTGCACGAATGGTGGCGCGATCGAGGTTGAGCCGCGCGCGTTCCTCGTCGGCACGCGCTTGCGACAGGCCACTGCGGGCTTCCACAAGCTCGCGGCGATAGGTGCCCTCGCGCAGCGCGAGCACGCCGAGCTCGATTTCGCGCGCACGGCGTTCCTCGCGCGACAGCTTGCCTTCCTTCTCCAGCTTGTCGAGGGCGGCAATCTCCCGTTCGAACGCCTCGGGATCGCTCGAACCGATGACGGAGTCTTCCTCCACCGCGATGACGCCGAGCGCTTTCAAGTAGCGAGCGCGTGCCTCTTCCATGGCGATGCGGTATTCCCGGCCGTCGAGGACGACGATCGGATCGCCCTTCCGCACCGTCTGCCCTTCCTGGACCGCCAGCCGATCGATGCGGCCAGCCACTTCGACGCGCACCTGCGTACTGCGCCGGGCGCGCAAGGTGCCCTCGGCGACCACCGAGACCACGAGCTCGCCACGCGCGACACGCGCCGCGTTCACCGAAGCAACTTGCTCGCGCGCCGGGCGTTTTTCGCCCTCACCCTCTCCACCCGCGGCCTCCGCGTTCTCCTTGTCGCCGCCGGCCGCTTCATCCTTGGACGCGGCAGCCTCCGGCGTGGCGGCGGCGGAATCCGCCGCCGCGCCATCGCCGGCGCCACGCTTGCAGCCGCAGATCGCGGCCACCAGGACGAAGGTGGTGAGGAGCGCGCGTCGCATGTCTCACTTGCCCTTCGCGACCACGGGGGCCTCGACGCGATAACAGATGAGCTCCATCGGCGACGTCTCGGTGTCTGTTTCCTGCTTGGCGCCGCCGCCTTGCATGGCCATGACCGCGTCCAGCCAGCCGGTGACGACGTACAGCCGGTCGCCGACGAAGAAGTAGCCGTCCTTCATCGCATTCCCCTGGCCCTTCATCGTCACTTGGCGCACGAAGTGTCCCTTGTCATCGAAGACGTCGAAGACGCCGAGGACGCCGGCGGGCAAGTTGCGCGACCCGCGGCTCGTCAGCACCCAGAGGCTGCCGTCGTCGCGCGAGTAAACGGAATTGATGTCCGCGTCGAAGCTGTTGACCTCGACCTTGGCACCGGGCGCTTGGCGCGTGAAGGCTTCGTAGATGCTCTTGATCTCGGCTGTTTCCTCCGCGGTGCGATTGCGCTTCTCGTAGGTGCGCTCGATGACGCGGTCCTTGGTGCCGTCGGCATTGAACACGGTGACCTCGTAGTTGGAGTTGTGGGTGACGACGAAGACGCGACCGTCGTTGCCGGCATCCCAGCGTCCACCCTGCTCCCAGGTGCTGAAAGTTTTTTCGTCGATGACGAGGTTGGCCATATCGAGGGCGCGCTCCATCGACACGTACGTGTTCGCGACCTTGCCCTGGAGGTCGAGCCTGTCGAGAGAGATGTTCTGCGTGAACTTGCCCTCGCTCATTTTCTGCAGCTGGCGCGCGAGCACGAGATGGCTGCCGCACCGGCGACCACCGCGCAACACTTGGAACCCGTCGCCCTCGGGCTTCGGCAACGGATAATCGCCCGCCGGGTCGCCGTTCGCCGTCAGCATCACGATCTTGCCGGGGAACACCTGCATGACGCCGATGTTGCCGTCGGGCATGAAGAACATGTCGGCGGGATTGCGGAACTCGCCAGGTCCTTCGCCCTCGCGACCGATGGTCTTGAGATATTTGCCGTTCGTGTCGTAGATCTTGACTTCCGACAATTGCGTGTCGAGAACGTAGATGTTGTTCTTGGCGTCGGTCGTGATGCGCATGATGACGCCGAAGAACTCGTCTTCGCTTTCGCTCTCGCCACCCAGGCGAAAGATCTCCTTGAGATCCACCGTGACGGGGTTCTCGAAGCCCGAGGCTGGGTTGACGACGTGCAAGGCGCCGTCCTTCTGCACCTCCTGGCCTTTCCAGCTGCCGGCGGCGGTGACCGCGGGAATTCCGGCGATCACCAGGGAGGCGGTCAAGAGTGCGATCGCAAGACATGCGCTCCAGAACGGCGCCCGGGCCATTGGACGTGGAACGGCATGAGGACGACGTGGGTTCCGTTCGCGAGACATAACGTGAGCTCCTGTTCGAGAAAAGTCGGTCCGATGCGTGATCGAGTAGTCCTCGGACGAGACGTCGGGCCGAGCGCCCGTTTTGCGGCTAGGCTCCTGATCGGCCGTCGACTGGTTCTCCGTCCTGTTACGCCCACCGAACCCGCATGGTTTCAGCGGATTGCGTGGGTCCTGCAACCCCATGGAGGACGAGACCTTTCGCCGAGCTCTCGTCCGGGGCCTTGGCTGGGTTCGGTCGGATTCTAGCAACTCAGGGCCTGCCCCCACCATGCCCACCCGGGCCGATGCGGTAACCTCCTGCATCCGAATCGCGTAGGGGGAATCGTGATCCTGAAGACCATGCTTCTCGGGCTCGTCCTGCCCGCCTGCGTCGAGGCGGCGCCATTCGTGCCCAACGTCAAACCCAGCCTCACGGTCGTCCCGAGCACAGGCAGCATCGAGGTCGACGGACTGTTGGACGACCCGGGCTGGCAGGGTGCCGCCGAAGCCGGCAACTTCGCCGAGGTGAATCCCGGCGACCAGACCGAGCCGTCGGTGGGGACTCGTGCCTGGATCACGTACGACGAAACCAACCTCTATATAGCCTTCGATGCCCGCGACGATCCGACTCAAATCCGCGCCTCATTGCGTGATCGTGATCAGATCTTCCAAGACGACTTCGTCGGATTGATCCTGGATACATACGGCAACGCATCGTGGGCCTACGAAATCTTCGCCAACCCTCTCGGTGTCCAAGGTGATTTGCGCATGACCGCCGGCGGTGATGAGGACATGTCCTTCGATGTCGTCTTCCGCGCCGAGGGGCGCATCACGGACAACGGTTACCAGGTGGAGATCTCCATCCCGCTGCAGAGCCTGCGTTTTCCCGACCAGCCCGAGCAAACCTGGAAGGTGCAGTTCTGGCGCACGCACCCGCGCGACAGTCGCAGGCAGTACGGCTGGGCGTCGATCGACCGCGACGACCCGTGCTTCATGTGTCAGTTCGGCACTCTGGAGGGCATCCAGAACGTGCGTCCGGGCGGGCGCATCGAGCTCTTGCCCGGTGTCACCGGCAAGCAGTCGGCGGCGCTGGTGAATCCGGACGATCCCAACTCCAGCTTCGACAACGAGAGCGCCGAGGGCGCGGTGGAGCTGGGCATGCGCTACGCGTTCACGTCGAGCAGCACCGGCGAAGTGGCGATCAACCCGGACTTCAGCCAGGTCGAGTCCGACGCCGGGCAGATCGACGTCAACACGACGTTCGCGCTCTTCTACCCCGAACGCCGCCCGTTCTTCCAGGAAGGCAGCGATCTCTACTCCACCTACATCAGCGCGGTGTACACGCGCACGGTCAACGACCCATCGGCGGCGGCGAAGCTCACCGGGCGGCTGCAGCATTCGAGCGGCGGCTACTTCATCGCGCAGGACGTGCATTCCCCGGTTCTCATTCCGCTCGAGGAGAGCAGCATCGTCATCCCCGACGTCGGCAAGACCCTCTCCAACGTCGCACGCTACCGGCGCGATCACGGCGACAATTCGTTTCTCGGCGCCCTGGGCACGCATCGCGTACGCGAAGAGGGCGGTTGGAACAGCGTCTTCGGAGCCGACGCGCTACAGCGCATGTGGCGCAACTACCGCATCGAAACCCAATGGCTGGCGAGCTACACACAGGAGCCGGACGATTCGCTGTTGACCGCGGGTAACGAGGGCAGCTTCGACGGCGGCAAGCACACGGTCGAGTTCGATGGCGAAGACTACTGGGGCCACGCTGGCTACCTCAGCTTCGAGCGCAGCGGGCGCGTGTGGGAGCTCGATCTCGATTACTGGGCGACGAGCCCGACGTTTCGCGCCGACAACGGCTTCATCTTCCAGACCGACAACCGCCGGGCCTCGGCCTGGACGGGTTTCCACTTCCGGCCGGACACGAATTGGTTCGACGAGATCATCCCCCAAATCATGGTGGCCCGGGTGTGGAACTTCTCCGGTGTGCGCAAGGACGAGTGGGTGCGGCCTGAGCTGTACGTCCAGTTCAAGGGACAAACCGACGCCTGGATCGCGCGCCTGTGGAGCGAGGAGCGCTTCCACGACACCGAGTTCTATGGCATCCGGCGCTGGAATGCCGGCTTCGGCACCCGCTACAGCGAGAGGCTGCAAGGCGGGGCGTCGGCCGACTGGGGCAAGATGATCGCGCGCGGCGAGGATGTGCCCGTCCTCGGTGATGGCGTGCGACTCGAGGTGTGGACCTCGTTCAAGCCGATCACGCGCATCGTCATCGAACCGGTGGTCAATTTCGCCGCCCTGGATCATCCCGACGGCAGCGAGATCTTCTCCGGCTACATCTTGCGCGTCCGAAACAACTTCCAGTTCACGCGCGAGCTGTTCCTGCGGCTCATCGTCCAATACGACGACTTCGACCGCAGCTACGCCATCGAGCCGCTGCTCACCTACAAAATCAACCCGTTCACCGTTTTCTTCGTCGGCTCGACGCACGCGATCAACGAAATCGGCGACGCGACCAACGGCGGCCCGGACTACACCCAGACCGACCGCCAGTTCTTCCTCAAGTTCCAGTACTTGTTCCGGATCTAGTTCTCAACGAGGGCGGTTATTTCATGCGCGCAAATGGACCGTTCGAAATCAAGATGAGTCCGCAGACGACGCACGATGCGGCCGCCAGCACAGGGCTCGGCCGCATGTCCAGCGCCAAGCAATTTCACGGCGATCTCGAAGGCACCAGCATCGGGGAAATGCTGGCCGTGCGCACCGAAGTTCAAGGCTCGGCCGGATACGTCGCCATGGAGTTTGTGACCGGCACGCTGCACGGCCGGAGCGGTAGTTTCGTCCTCCAGCACAGCAGCACCATGGCGCGCGGCGCCCAGAATCAGAACATCACCGTCGTGCCCGACTCGGGCACGGGCCAGCTGGCCGGGCTCGCCGGCCAGATGGTGATCCACATCGCGGAAGGAAAACACTCGTACGAGTTCGAGTACGTTCTCACCGACGCGCCGTGACCGCGCGGCACCTAGTCGGCGAGGTGTGCCTCCAGATACCACATTTGCTTGTCGAAGCCGCGTGACACTTCGGTGAACAAGTCGGCAGTGTCCTTGTCCCCGGCGCGGTCGGCACTGTCGATTGCGGCTCGGACCGAGGTGGCGAGGACGGATAGACGTTCGGCAAGCGCGGTCAGGTGATCGACCGCTGCGCGCGCCGCGAGGGGATACTCCGGCAACGTGCTACTGGCGGCGATCGCCTGCAATGTGCCGCAAGCCTGGCCGCCGAGCTGCACGGCGCGTTCGGCCAACAGGTCGGCATAGTCGTGCGCTTGACCAGTCATCGTATCGAACATCTCGTGCAACGAGACGAACTCGCGGCCCTTCACGTTCCAGTGTGCTTGCTTGAGCTGCAGCGCGAAGTCCGACGTCTCGGCGAGCCGCGCATTGAGAAGCGCCACCATCTCGCCCCGCGTCGCCTCGGACAGTTGCAACCGTGTCTTGCTGATCTTCGTCGTCATGGTCTCGATCCTCCTCCAGTTCGAACATCTCGTTTCATCTCGCTCCGGATGCGCGCGCGAGCGGCATCATGGAGCGCCGGAACTCGCCTTGCGTCTGCCGGGAAGAATCTTCTTCACCGCGCCCGGCCGCCTGACGGATGCGGGCTGCCGGCAGTTCGAGCAAACGCCGCGGAAGTGCACTGAATAGTCCAGGATCTCGAACCCGGGAGGGAGCTGCGCCGGCGGGTGCAGTCCATCGAGAGCCGGGTCGACGACGTCGAGCAGGCGTTCGCAGCGCACGCAAACCAGATGATGATGCGGTTCGGTGAACGCGTCATAGCGCACTGCCGAGCCCAAGTGGCTCACCCTCTGTACCGCGCCCACGCGGACCAACGTCTCGAGCACGCGATAGACGGTGGTGCGCGAAATGTCCGGAAGCCGCATGCGAACCACTTCGAAGAGCTGATCCGCCGTCGGGTGATCCTCGCGCGCCACCAGTGCCTCGAGCACGGCGCGGCGCTGCGCCGTCACCGGCAGTCCATGTTGCCGGCACAGCGTCTGGATCTCAACCAACTGCGCGGGTCGTCTGCGTGGCACGGCCCACCTCCTATTTGGAATTTAATACTATACGGTAATAAATGTCAAGTGCGCCCGGTGCTGGATCGACGCGCTTTCCAGGCCGCGCCAGAGCTAGGATGATCTGGGGGCTCCAATGAGTGACATCCGTATCCGCGACGTGATCGAGGCCGACCTCCCGATCTTGTGCGAGCAGCAACTGGATCCAGATGCAACGCGCATGGCCGCATTCCCCTCTCGCGAGCCCGAGGCCTTCATGGCGCATTGGCGGGTCAAAGTTCTGGGCGACGCGCGCAATCGGAAGCAGACGATCCTATTCGACGGCCAAGTCGCCGGGCACATCGTGAGCTTCGTACAGGGCGAGAGGCGTCTGATCGGCTACTGGCTCGGCAAGGAGTACTGGGGTCGGGGAATTGCGACGCGGGCGCTGTCGGAGTTCTTGCTGCAGGAAACCCATCGTCCGCTCTTCGCCCAGGTGGCGAAGCACAATGTGGCTTCCATTCGCGTCCTGGAAAAATGCGGGTTCACGCATGTTGGCGCAGAGCCCCCGGCGACGGGAGCCGAGGTCGAAGAGCTCACGATGCTGCTGACGGGTAAGCCGCAAGACGATTCGACGCGGTGATCAGCGGTAAAGCGCTTTGACGCCGCTCCAGGTGGATCTGGAGAGGCTGACGGGCGGCATCGTGACCTCGACGCCGGCGATCATCCACCCCATGTGATCGGTGTCCGTCCAAATGGAGAGGCGATTGGTGCCGGTGAACGAGTCGCAGTCGAGCTCGAGCAGGCTGGCGAGCACGCCGAGGTTGCGGTCGATGGGGCCGCCGATGATGCTGTCGTTGTAGGCCACCGTTTCGCCGGTGTTGATGGTGTCGTCGAGGACGGTGAAGATGGAGACCTTCGTCGCCCCGTGTCCTAAGTTTTCGATGTCGGCGGATTCGGTTTCGGCGCCGTTCTCGCCGACCTGTAGCATGCCATCGACGATTGCCACCATGCGCGTCGGCTCGTTGATGTCTTCCCAGACGACGGCAAGCGCCACCCCGGCGATGGTGTTGCCTCCATTGACCGAATAGGTATAGAAAGTCACGCCGGGTACCAAGCGCGCGGTGACATCCCATTGATAGGCGTAGAAGACATTGTTTTCGCTGTCGCTCGCCGCCGGCCCGACCGTCCCCAAGTTGTTGCCGGCGAAAGTGGCGTGAAGGCCCACGCCGTTGTTGATCTGGCTGGCGTAGAGCGTCGCTTTCACCACCGTGGCCGTGGCTGGTAGTCGCGAAAGGACCATCGTGCCCCCGGCGACCACGCTGTTGCCCCCGGCTACGGCCGTGACCTCCAGCGCCAGGTTGCCGGTCTGCTGGAACGTGGTCCCGAGATCGGCGTGCGCGGCCGTAACAGAAAGAACGAGCCCCAAGAGGGATCGATGAAGAGCGAGGCGCATGCGGACTCCCGGCGTCTGGGCGCAACCAGCCGCTTGGGACGGGCAACCGCCGTGCCGCTCGGGAGGACTTGTTCACGCAGGCGCTGGTGGGGAAACTTGCGCGGCGACCGGTCAGGGACCTCGTTCACGCAGGCGTTCACGCAGCTTGGCCAGGTTGATCTCGATGGATTGATGCGAGTTCATGAGCGAGTCGAGGATCTCATCGCGGGTGCGCGATGGCACGTGTCCGCCGCGCTTGTCTTCGAGGAACGTCCACAGGTTCTCGCGCAGATCCTCGGGAAGCGCAGTCTCGAGATACTCGAGCGCGGTACCGCGTAGGATCACGTCGTCGGTGTGCAAGCCTTGGAATGCGACCTGCAGCGGTTTCTTGTCGAGCGCCAAGGTCAGCACGGTGAACACGTGCTCCAAGCTGCGGTTGGCGCGTTCGCGCAGGTACTCGTCGACGAAGGGCTCGTCGCCCGCGTCGTCCATCCGATCCAGCAGGCGCTGGCTTTCCCACACGCTGCGATCGACGCGTGTCTCGCGCAACGCGATGGCGAAGACGCGATGCCTGTCGATGGGAACCGAAGGATCTTGCGCATGGATACGAGCGAGGGCGCGGCCAGAGCGGAAGCGCACCTCGAAGCGCGAGTCGAGCAGGCCTTGCAGCAACCCTTCGATGACGACGCGCGAGCGGCTATCGGTCAACAGCGGTGGGATGCGGCGGCGAATGGCGAACTCTTCGTTCGGGTCCAGGAGACGATCGACCAGGAGGCCTTCGATGTGCGGCCGCGCCTGGACCAAGACGCGCACCGCGGTTGGGTAGATGGTGTCCCAAGCGAGAAGCGGCACGACGTGCGGCGCGAGCTCGGGGCTGACCTCCCCGGCATCGAGCGCGGCGATGACACGAACGGGATCCCCCGACCGCAGCTCCTCGATGCGGGAAAGTAGCGGATCGTCCGACTGGGGCGCGGGGGCTGCGTCGGGATCTCGCGGTGGCGGAGCCGAGCCCATGTTGACGCCCGGGAGGGACATCAACACCGAAGATCCAATCACCATCGAGTGCCCCGTTGGATTGCCGAGCTGAGCCGCGTCGACACGGAACACTCCCGACATGAGTCGTTGCTCGAGCTGGCGCACGTAGCCGCGACGCAGCCGCCCCGCGGCGATGAAGCCGACGAACCCGAGCCCGACCGAGAGCAGCAGGATTCCTGGTCCGGCCAACGTGGCGGGCAACATCAGGAGCAGGCGCAGCAAGCCGCCGCCGACGGCATCGCCGGCGCGTTCACAACCGACATCGACGATCGCCTTGGTGGCGCGCTTGTCGCGCGGAGCCACGGGCGTGAACAGCACTTCGTAACCGGAGCGGAACAAAGAGTTCTGCAGCACTGCTTGCGCGCCGCGCGCGAGTGCGGCGGAAGCGACGCCGGGCACCAGCAGTGCGCCGATGCCGCCCGCCACGATGGCGAACGGATAGGTCGCGACGCGCATGGACAGATTCAGGCGCTCCATCGGGATCCGGCTGCCGATTCCCTGCACGACGAAGGTGCCGAAACCGACCGCCGTATGAAAGATGGCGAAGAAGCGCAGCAGGGCCGGGCCTGCTGCGAGGCTCGATGTGGCGCGCACCTTGAAGATGTAATCCAGCAGTGCGGCAGCGGCGGTGGCGACGGCGACGATCAACGCCAAGTTGCGCAAATAAGACGTCGATCGCAAGGTGCGCAGGCCCTGCGCGGCCGGCGCTTCCCCTTCGCCCATGTCACGAGCGCGCGCGAGCACGCTCTCCGGCGGCCGGACGCGAAAGAGCGTGAGCCCCGAATAAAGGTGCAACGCCGCGAGCAGCGGCAGGATGTAGACGATCGGCAACTTCGCCGCCACGCGTTCCGCCAGCAATCCGCCGAACAAGCCCCCCAGCGTGGCTGCGGCCGTGATCCGCGTGATGTATTTCTTCGCCGATCGCGGATCGAAGCATTCGTTCACTACCGACCAGAAGCCTGAAACGAGGAGCGAGCCGAGCGACGCCACGTGCAGGTAGACCATGATCGCTGTCAGGTGTGGGAACTCGGCCGCCAATCCCCACTCGGCGAGGAGAAGGACCGCGCTGCCGAGCAGGGCGCGCGGCATGAGCCACGAAGGATCGTGCGCCAGCATGGCGCGCGACGTCACGCCGACCATGACCAAGGTGAACAGCGCCGAGCCCATGAACATGAGCGGCAGCGTCGTCACCGGAAAGTTCGACAGGTACAAGGCATCGCGCGCCGCCTTGCTGCCTACCTGCTCGGCGAGCATCGCCACGGCGCAAAACATGGCGTACAGCGCCGTGGTGTCGCTGCTCGTCCGCTGTCGCTGTGGAACGTTCATCGCGAGACTTCCCATTTTCGACGGCCGGATCCATCTTGCCACGTCCAGCGGCTTCGCTCACGCACCATTTTGGCGCCACCGCTCCGAGACCGTCAGACACCACGGCTTGATTCTCGGGGTCACGCTCAGCTTCTGAGGCTTGCTCTCGCGACGGAGGGTGCGGAGTCTGCGGCAGCGCGGTCGGCAGGACTGCTCCCGCGCGGCAAGTGCGCTTCCCACCAGTGACGCGCGCGGTCGTCGTTCCAAGGTGCGGGCAACACGAGGGCGGCGATCCGGTGCGCGAGCGCGGTCGCTTCTTGCGGCCGCTTGTCGGGTTCCTTTTCGAGGCACCACAGGATCAGATCGTCGATTGCGGACGGGATCTCGAGCTCGGATCGATACGAGGGTGGCGGTGGCGGTGTGCGCGCATGGTGGACGAGGACTTCCATCGCCGTCTTGCCCTCGAAGACGAGCTGTCCGGTGAGCAGCCAGTAGCCGACGCAACCCAGCGCATACAGGTCGGCACGGAAATCGATGTCGTGTCCCAAGACGGTTTCGGGCGCCATGAACGCGGGCGTGCCGGTCATGACCGTGTCGGCGGTGAGGCGATCGTCGGCCTTGGTTTCGACCGGTCGCACGAGACCGAAGTCGAGCACCTTGACGAAGTCGTGCTCGAGTCCCATCCGGCAAGTGAAAATGTTCGCCGGTTTGATGTCCCGATGAATGAGGCCCAAACGGTGGGCATCGGCTAGCGAATGGCACACTTGTGCCAGGAGATAGAGAACGCGCTCAGGCGGCAGTGGTCCGAAGCGGTGCACTAGCGTGTCCAAATCGAGACCATCGAGGTATTCCATCACGTAGTAGAAGGTGCCCGAACGAGTGATGCCGAAGTCGTAGAGCTCGATCGAATGCGGCGAAGCGAGCGCGGCCGTGGCCTGCGCCTCGCGCTCGAACCGGCGCAGGAGGAGCGAAGCCTGCGCCTGGTCGCCGAGGAACTCGGGCCGGACCAATTTGATCGCGGCCGGGCGCGCCAACATCTGGTGCCGCGCGCGCCAGACCTCGCCCATGCCGCCGGTGCCGAGGGGCTCGACCAGCTCGTAGCTGCCGAGCTGACGCGCACGCTCGAGATCACGGCTCATCCCGTAGATGATGCGCGCTTCCAAGGATGCGAGCACGGCGCAGACGATGTTCGGGTACCACGTGGCCGCAAGACTGCCGAAGGACGGAACCGGGTCGCCGAAAAACGCGACACAGAAGAACACCGCGACGCCGCCGGCGACAGCCGAGGCGAACGCGCCGAGGGCGGCTCTGCGCGGTGTATCCGGCACGATGAGTGGAATGGCCATCATCCACACGCAGACCCATGAAACCCCCCACGGGTTGTCGGCGAACTTGGGGTCGCTGTACATGCCCAAGCCGATGCCGAAGCTACCGACTACACCGAATACGGCGCCCGCGGCATGCAAAGTGTGCGCGGGCACCTTTTGCGAACGCGCGAGGAAATAGACTACGAGCGATAGGGCGATAAAAAAGGCGGCGATTGCGTAGCCGCGATTGAGCACGAACGGTTCTCCCGCGAGGAAGACCCACGCCAGCGTCCCCAAGGACATCGCGCCGAAGTACCCGGAAGCGTAAAGCAGGGCCGCGCCTGCAAGACGTGGCCGCGCGGATTCGAGCATGCTGTCCGGCAGCGTCGAGGATCCCAAGGTCGACGTGTGCAGCGGTGTTGCCTTCTGCACTTGATGGCGTGCGATGACTTCGGTCGGCAACACGTCGAGGCGGGGCTTCATGACGTACCGGACCGGGTGCGGATCGCGAGCAGGCGGATTTCGGTCATCTCTTGCATGGCGAAGCGGATGCCCTCGCGGCCGATGCCGCTGTCCTTGACGCCGCCGTAGGGCATGTGATCGACGCGCCACGACGGGACATCGCCGATCAAGACGCCGCCGACTTCGAGCACGTCCCAGGCACGGTGCGCTTTGTAGAGGTCGCGGGTGAAGATGCCGGCCTGGAGGCCGAAGGCACTGTCGTTGATTTGTGCGAGCGCCGCGTCGAAGTCGTCGAAGCGCGCGAGCACCGCCACCGGACCGAAGACCTCGGCGCAATTCAGGTTCGCATCGCGCGGTACGTTCTCGACCAAGGTTGCTTCCAGCATCGCCCCCCGGCGCCCACCGCCGCACAGCACGCGCGCGCCGCGGTCGACGGCGGCACCGATCCAGTTCTCGAGGCGAGCGGCATCGGTTTCGGAGATCATGGGGCCGAGAAATGTCTTTTCGTCCTTGGGGTCGCCGAGCACCAGGGCCTGCGTCGCCCGCACGAGCTTGGCGCGAAATTCATCGTAGATGTCGGCATGCGCGAGGATGCGCTGCACGGAAATGCAGCTCTGGCCCGATTGGTAGAACGCACCGAAGACGATGCGTTGCACCGCGTCGTCGACGTCGGAGTCGGCGTCGACGAGCACCGCGGCGTTGCCACCGAGCTCGAGCGCGACCTTCTTCTTGCCGGCGCGGCGCTTGAGGTCCCAGCCCACTTCCTGCGAGCCGGTGAAGCTCAAGAGCGACAGACGGTCGTCCTCGACGAGCGGCGCGGCATCGGCGCTGCGGCACGGCAGAATGGAAAACGCGCCGGCGGGGAGATCGGTTTCCGCCAGGATCTCCCCCAGCACCAGGGCGCCGACCGGCGTCGCGCTCGCCGGCTTCAGAATGAACGGACAGCCGACGGCGAGAGCGGGTGCGATCTTGTGCGCAGGCAAGTTGAGCGGAAAGTTCCACGGCGTGATGAAGACGCAGGCGCCGACGGGGACGCGTTTCCACATTCCGGTGTAGCCACGCGCACGCGGGCTGATGTCCATCGGCAACACTTCGCCGTAGAGTCGCACCGATTCTTCGGCAGCGATGCGAAACGTGTCGGCCAAGCGTGCGACTTCGCCACGCGCATCCCGAATGGGCTTCCCCGCTTCGACGCAGAGAATCTGCGCCATCTCACCGGCGCGCTCCTGGATGCGCGCGACGCAGTGCTGCAGGATGGATTGCCGTTGGTAGGCGGGCAACTGGCGCATGGGGCCGACGGAATTCGCCGCCGCGGCGATGGCGGCCTGGATCGCGCCGGCATCCGCCTGTGCGACACGAAACGCGACCTCACCGCTGTACTTGTCGTGCACCGCGAGATCCTCGTTCGCCGCCACCGGCGCGTTGGCGAGGTAGTAGGGATGGCTTTTCGCCGGCATTCTCGGCCCTTTCGCTGCGTGTCTCGAGGAGAGCGTGATCCGATTCTATCAAGGGTGTCGTGGTTGTCCAGGAGTGCGGTCGCGGGCGAATCGCCGTGATCGAAGCACGGCGGAGCCAGGGCTTGTATCTCGGGTCACGAGTGCTAGAATGCCGCTGTTCGCTGGGGGTGCCCGTTCGCAAGGGCTGAGAGCATACCCCTGGAACCTGAACCGGTTCATACCGGCGTAGGGAAGGCGGACCGACCGGACTTCGTTCGGGTCGAAACCCGAAGCTACGGACCTCGGCCGCTCTCCCGTGCGGCCATTTTTATTGCCGCGGGAGCGTCCGAGACCTGAGGAGTATCGAAATGACGCAGCTCCAAGCAGCCCGCAAGGGCATCGTCACGGCCGAAATGCGCCGCGTCGCCGCGCGCGAAAACGTGACGGCCGAATTCATTCGTGACGAAGTGGCGCGCGGCCGGCTGGTCATCCCGGCCAACGTGCGTCACCTTGCCGGCAGCGGCGGCGCCGAACCGCGCACCGTTGCCAATGGCACGACGTTCCACGGCATGCCGTATCCCGAAGCGACCGTCGGCCATCCTGGCGCGCGCAGCGATGCGCAGTTCTGGGTCAATCAATCGGTGGCGCAGCGCACGGTGCAGCTCGACGATGCGACGTTCTTGCAAGGCCAGCGCACGCCGAAGCGGCTCGATCCCATGGGAATCGGCCGCATGATCACGACAAAGATCAACGCCAACATCGGGGCTTCCCCGGTGACGAGCAACACCGGCGAAGAAGTCGAGAAGCTGCGCTGGGCGCAGAAGTTCGGCGCCGATACGGTGATGGATCTGTCGACGGGCGGCGACCTCGACGCCTGCCGGCAAGCGATCATCGATCACGCGACGGTGCCCATCGGCACGGTGCCCATCTATTCGATGATCGTCCACAAGCGCATCGAGGACCTGACCCACGACGACATCCTGAAGACCGTAGAAGCGCAGGCCCGACAGGGCGTCGATTACTTCACCATCCATGCCGGCGTGCTCAAACAGAACCTGCACCTGATCTCGGGACGGGTCACGGGGCTCGTGTCGCGCGGCGGTTCGATTCTCGCCAAGTGGATGATCCATCACGGCAAGCAGAACCCGATGTACGAGATGTTCGACGAGATCACCGCCATCATGCGCGAGTACGACATCACCTATTCACTGGGTGACGGGGTGCGGCCCGGCTGCACGCGCGACGCCGGCGACGCCGCTCAGATCGCCGAGCTCGAGGCACTGGGAGAGCTGACGCACCGTGCGCGCGCCATGGGTGTGCAAGTGATGGTCGAAGGCCCGGGTCACGTGCCGTTGCACGAGATCGCCTGGAACATGCAGATCCAGCAGAAGATCTGCGACGACGCGCCATTCTACGTGCTCGGCCCTTTGGTCACAGATGCCTTCCCCGGCTACGACCACATCACGAGCTGTATCGGCGCCACGGAAGCGGCGCGCGCCGGCGCCGCCATGCTTTGTTACGTGACGCCGAAGGAGCACGTGGGGCTGCCGAAGGCACAGGACGTGCGCGAAGGCTGCATCGCCTACAAGATCGCAGCCCACGCCGGCGACATCGCGCGCGGCATCCAAGGAGTGCGGCAGTGGGACGACGACATGTCGCGCGCCCGCGCCGCGCTCAACTGGCCGCGGCAGTTCGAGCTCGCGTTCGACGGCGACACCGCGCGCGCCTTCCACGATGAGGACCTCGGTGTCGACACGGATTTCTGCGCCATGTGCGGCCACGACTGGTGCAGCATGCGCATCAGCAAGGAGATCGAGGCTTTCGCGAGCGGCAAGGACCCCGAGTTCCAGCCCGAACGGCGAAGCGCCAAGGCACCGGAGTTGAACGCGGAGGCGAAGAATATCCTCGAGCGCCGCGGCGTCAAGCACGACTGCCATTCTGATGCAGTGCCCGACGCCGAGCTAGCGCGCGAAGTGCAGCGACATCTGTTGGAGGATCACGGCGTTCCCGTGCCCGAGCCGCACAAGTAGGCCGCGTGTAAACATCGGGATGCGAGGGGTGCGAGTCATGCGCTGGCGAGTCAGTATTTCCCTCGTCTTTTTGGCGCTGGGGCTCGAGACAAGTCACGCCGTCACCTTGACGCGCGCCCCATCCATTTGGCTCCGCGTCGAGACGTCGGTTCTCATCGCTTGGCAAACGAACCTTGCGGCTCCTGGAAAAGTTCTCTACGGCACGACGACTGCGCTCGGAAACGAGGCGTCGCACGACGGCAGCACCGTCAACCATGCCGTACCGCTCGCTGGCCTCGCGCCGGGCACCGTCTACTACTACCGAGTGGTCTCGGATCCGGACACGCTCACAGATGGAAGCGATTGGTTTCGGACGGCACCGGATGGCCCGGAACCGCTCCGCTTCGTCGCCTTCGGCGATTTGGGGCGCGTGACGCCGGCGCAGCTGCAGGTCGCGTCGCGTGTGGAGATGCTCGGGGCCGATCTGGCGCTTCTCACGGGAGACATCATCTACGAGGCGGGGGAGGCGGTGAATTTCACGCCGCAGTATTTCGACATCTATCGGCCGACGATCCGGCGGATTCCGTTCTATCCATGCCTGGGCAACCACGACGTGGCGACGCTCAACGGCCAGCCCTATCTCGACGCCTTCTACCTGCCGAACAACAACCCGGCGATGAACGAGCGTTACTACTCCTTCGATTACGTCAACGCTCATTTCGTCGCACTCGAGTGCGTGACCGAGAACACACCGCAGTCTGCGGCCATGCTCGATTGGCTCGATGCGGATCTCGCCGCGTCGAACGCCCGCTGGAAGTTCGTCTCCCTTCACGTCCCGATCTATTCCAACGGTGGCGTGCATGGGAACGACACGGTGACGCGCGCGCAGCTCGAACCGATCTTCACTGCGCGTGGAGTGGACGTCGTTTTCCAAGGGCACAACCACTACTACACGCGGACTTATCCCATCGCCTCCGGCGTGGCCGTGGACACCGACCAGAATCCGAACTACATCGAACCCGGTGGTCCCGTTTACATCGTCACGGGAGGTGGCGGGAGATTCCTCCATGCGCTCGGCGCGGTACAACCATTCGAAGTCTTCTCGAAGAGCACGTACCACGTGACCGTCGTCGATGTGGTGGGAGATTCGCTCGCGCTCCAGGCGATCGAACCGAATGGCACGGTGATCGACGCGATGTCGATCGTCAAAGAAACGGTTACGGCCATTGGGCCCTTAGCCAGCGATGACGCCTTGGAGAGCATCCAAGTCGGCGCCGCGCGCCCCAGCCCCTTCGGCGTGGAGACAGAGATCCCGATCACCATCCGCGGCAGCACTTCCGTCCGTGTCACGATCGTGGATGTGTCGGGCCGCACCGTGCGCACAATCGAAGCCGGCGATCTCGGCGCCGGCACGCGCATCGTGCGTTGGGACGGTCGAGACGACCACGGTGCCACGGTCGCGGCAGGGATCTACTTCGCCCGCGTGCAAGCGGGCCCGCACACCGCCCAAAGGCGGCTCATTTTTCTCCGCTGAGAGTCATCTCGAAAGACGCTCCGATCGAGCTCGCTTCATCCCGGGTTCGGGCTTTTCAGCCGGGGCTCATCCGGTCTACAGTTCAGGTGTGACCAGCGGCAGCGAGGTTCCTGCCGCCGACCTCGAGTCGGGAGTGCGTATGAAAACGATCGTCAACAAGACCGCGCGACCGTTACGCGTACCGTTGCCAGGCGGCAAGATGCTGCACCTGGGTCCGAAGAAGACGGGTCAAATAGCCGACAACGCGATCGAGCACGCCGGGCTGCGCAAGCTCGTCGACGCGGGCGACTTGGAAGTGCGGGGCGAGGGCGACGCGGGCAGCGTCGACGGCGGTGTCGCGCCGACGGAAACGACACGTGAATCGGCGCAAGGGCACGGCAAGTCGAATGCCGTGCGGCGCGGCGGCCAGCGGGGCGCGTAACGCGATTCGCTGGAGGTTGCCCCATCGATTCGGAGAGGTCCGTGCGCAGCGCCATGAATCGCCCGCTCGACGGCGTCATTGCCGATTACGACGCCGAGGCTGCGCTCGAGAATGCATCGACGATTCCCGCCCCGTGGTATGTGGACCCGCGCGTCTACGACCTCGAACGCCGGAGCGTCTTCGGGGGCTGGCAGATGGTCGGGCGTCTCGACCAGGTGGCGGAGCCCGGGCAGTATTTCACTGCCGAAGTCGCCGGCGAGCCGCTCGTCGTCGTGCGCGGGCGGGATGGCGTCTTGCGTGCTTTCTTCAACGTCTGCCGCCATCACGCCGCGCTGGTGATGACGGAACCGCAAGGCCGCGCGTCGGTGCTGCGCTGTCCCTACCATGGCTGGACGTATTCCCTCGAGGGCGAGCTCAAGGGCACGCCCGACTTCGATGGCGTGTGCAACTTCGAACGCAGCCGGAATGGTCTCGTGCCGGTGCGCCTCGAGACTTGGGAGCAGTTCGTCTTCGTGCATTTGAACGACGCCGGCGGTTCACTGGCGGAGTTCCTCGGGGACTTGGTCGAGCGTGTCCAGCCGCTTGCGATCGGCC
>Ga0075418_10000740_pt1 | contig 35563 bp, 27 predicted proteins | sample SoiMetdeltSBSDD2_FD_81776 | JGI IMG/M metagenome (GOLD analysis project Ga0075418, IMG submission 81776) | Bulk soil microbial communities from a Populus tree surrounding site in Tennessee, USA - Soil MetaG P. deltoides SBSDD2 | ecosystem: Environmental > Terrestrial > Soil > Tree plantation... | reverse complement strand
GTGCCGGAAGCCGTGCCTCAGGAGGTATGACCCCCCGGCGGCTCTCGGTTCTTCTTACTCCCGCTGAAATCGATAGCCTTCGGTTGGACGACACCATCGTCGTGATCGTTGACGTCCTGCGCTCCACGTCCGTCATTCCCGTTGGATTAGCGGCTGGCGCCACGGCGTTCCTGCCCGCCCGGAGCGTGGAGGACGCACGAGCACTCCGGGATCGAATGCCCTCCGCCTTGCTTTGCGGGGAACGGGATGGAAACGCTCCGGCAGGGTTCGATCTCGGCAATTCGCCTCTCGAGTACACGCCGGATCGCGTGCGGGGTCGCGAGCTCGTGTTTACGAGTACAAACGGAGTGCCGGCCCTCTTGCGGACCCGCTTGGCCGGCCAGGTTCTGACCGGCGCGTTCGTGAACGAGTCCGCGGTTCTCGATGTGCTATTACGCGGTTCTGAAGACGTGGTGCTGGTTGCCGCGGGCAAGGAAGGCCGGCCGTCTCTGGAGGACGTGGCGTTCTGTGGCAGCTTGACCGCCCGCCTGATGGGTCATGCGAGGGGCTTGGTGGCCCAGAACGACGGTGCGTGCATGGCGCAGGCGATCTGGAAGGCCCACGAGGAGGATGTTCTTGGATTGCTGGCCACCTCCTCGCATGGGGTCTGGCTCATCGCGCAAGGCAGCGCCCTTGATCTAACCTTCTGCGCGCGACGTGATGTCGTTCGCACCGTGCCGGTGTTTGAGAACGATCGATTGATTCCGCTCGTTGGATGAGTTTCAGTTCAACAGGTAGGTTCGGATGAAAAGCACCGTCGCGTAGAACAGGTAATCGGAGTTCTCCCGGCTGCGGAAACCGTGGCCTTCGTTCATGGCTTTCAGGTACCACACCGGCGTCCCGTTCTTCCGAACCCTTGCCACCATTTGCTCCGACTCGCTGACCGGCACGATGGGATCGTTCTGGCCCTGGATCACGAACAGGGGTTTCGTGATGCGATCGGCATGACGGACGGGGGCAATGCCCTCCAGAAACTCCCGCATCTTGGGATCCCGCTCGTCTCCGTATTCCACGCGCCGCAAGTCCTGGCGATACCCGGCCGTACCTTCGAGAAACGTCACCAGGTTCGAGGGGCCGACGATGTCGACCGCACAGCGAATCCGGTCGGGATAGAGGTGCGATGCCGCGAGGGTCACGTTGCCCCCATAGCTGACCCCGGTCAGCATGACCCGGTTTGCATCGATCGCGGCGTCGGTACGGATCCAATCCAGGAGCGCCCCGATGTCCTTGTAGGCGTCCTCGCGCAAGAACCCGTTGTCGAGCTTGAGGAATGACTTTCCATAGCCGGAGGATCCCCGGATGTTGGGATAGAGCAATGCGACCCCCAGCTCGTTCAGGAAATAGTTGTTCTGTCCCAGGAAATACGGCTGGAACTGAGCCTCGGGCCCGCCATGAATGTCCATGATGACCGGGCGCGGTCCGCGAAATCGAGCCGGCGGGCGATACAAGAAACCGGACAGCATCTGGCCATCGAAACCTTTCCAGCGCACGAGCTCCGGTAGGGCGAATGCCTGCGTGTCGAGACCGCCCGTCTCGCTCTCGGTCCAGCGCTCGATCTTTCCGGTCGTGACATCGAGCGAATAGGCATCCGTGGGGAAGCGCGCGGAATCCATGGTGAAACCCAGGTCGCGTCCGTTCCGATGCCAGTGAAGCTCCAGAACGCTGCCCGGGAGATCCTTGACCGGCCGGTCTCGGCTCGTTCGTGTATCGAGAAGGTGCAGCGCGAGCATACCGTCCTGGTTGACCACGATGGCGAGCGTGCGGCCGTCCGGCGACAACGCGAACTCGTAGACATCCCAGTTCAAGCCACCGGTCACAGTGCGGAACGCACGAGTGGAAAGATCGAAGTAACCGAGACGCTGGAACTCCGAGCCGCGGTCGGTGATCACGTAAAGTCCCTTGCCGTCCCGGCTGAAGCGCGCATCGCCATAGAACACCTGCGTGGTTTCGGGCAAGGTAAAGAGCGTTCGGTTGCCGGTGGTGGCATCGGCGAGCCAGAGGCGGCTCTCGTTGGCGGAGATCTGTTCGAGGACCAGGATCCGCCGGTCGTCGGGCGACCAATCGAGGGCCTTCCACCCGCCGCCCTCGAGTTCGGCGAGCCGCCGGTCGCCCTCGGGATGGAGTGGGTCCATGACGTAGAGGTCCATGTCCTTGCCGGTGCGGCGCGTCGAGCCGTAAACGATCCGATCGCCGGCACGGGACCACACGCCGTAGGAGTTCTTGGACCGCCCGTCGGTGAGGAGGGTGATGGCCCCGCTCGGGAGATCGTAGCGATAGATCTGATAGTTCTGATCACCGCCCTGGTCCTTGCTGAAGATGAAGTAGTCGCCGCGGGTCGGTTGATAGGACACGCCGCGCGAGGTGAGGTCATCGAAGAACGTGAGCTGGGTCCTATCTCCCTTCGGGAACTTGACCCGGTGGATCTGCGGCGTGTCGCCGAAGAACGTGGCGATGAGGATTTCCCGGCGCACCGGGTGCCAACCCAGAAGATCGGCGGCGCGTCCCTTGGTGTAACGGCCCACCACACCGGCCAGGGAATCGGGAATCTGGGGGACGCCTTCCACGACGAGCTGTTTTCCGGGCTGGATATCTCCGGCCAGCGCCACTCCGGCATGAGCGAACAAAAAGAAGAACACCATCCACCGGCCAAGCAGAGGGAATGACACGTAACGGCTCCCTGGGTTCTGATCCCGGCGCCATGCCGGACACGTCCAGTCTGGGGCAAGCCATAACTATTTGAAAATCGTATGATCATATGAGTACTATCATAGAAACGAATAGTATCGGGGAGGGGGTGCCGTGCACCTGGAGTCGATGGATTTGAATTTGCTCCTCGCCTTCGACGCGCTCGTCACGGAAGGCAACGTGACCAAGGCGGCGGCCAAGCTCAACCTGAGTCAGCCTGCTATGAGCGGCGCCCTGGCCCGCCTTCGCCAGCAATTAGGCGACCCACTGTTCGTGCGCCGCGAGGGCCAGATGCGTCCCACGCCTCGGGCCCGTCAGCTCGCGTTACCCATCGCCGCCGCCATCGCCACGTTGCGGGAGGCGTTCGAGCCCGACCTGCGCTTTCGCCCCGAGACTTCGACCCGGACTTTCCTGATCGCGGGGACGGACTACATTGAAGCCATGTTGATGGGCCCGCTCGTCACCGCGCTACGGCAAGAGGGTCCTCGGGTGTCGGTGCGCACTCTCCGTGCCCCCCAGGCATTTCTTCCCCCGGACGAGGCGTTGCGGAAAGGGGAGATCGATCTGGCGTTGGGTCTCTTTCCCACCGCGGTTCGCCCGCGTTCGGGACTCTTATCCAAGGTGTTATTTCGCGATCCGCTCGTGGGCATTGTCCGTGCGCGACATCCAGAAGTCGGTCGCGCGCTCACGCTCAAGCGCTTGCTCGAGCTGCCGCAGGTCCGCATTGTTTATCCGGGCGACATGCGGACCGGACTCCTCGATTCCGCGCTGGCCGCCATCGGACAGGAGCGCGACGTGGTGTTGACGGTGGCGAGCCTGGTCGCGGTCCCGGCCATCGTCGCGCGCTCGAATGCCTTGGGGTTTGCGCCGGAGCGTCTAGTCCGGGAGTGGGTGGAACACGGGGTGATCCGGGTGGTGAAGGTTCCGATCCGAATGCCGGAACTGCCCTTGACCATGGTGTGGCACGAGGATCGCCACGCCGACCCCGCCCAGAAGTGGTTACGGGACGTGGTTACCCGAGAGTTCTCGGAGGTCGAGTCAGCCGCGCTGATGACCGGATCGACACGCCGAAGGGCTCATCCCCATCCGTCGCGATAAGCTCGTGCGGCCGCTTCCGGATCCGAAGCATCGAAGATGCCGCTGGCGATGGCCACGCCGACCGCGCCGGCCGCACGCAGTGAGGGCAGGTCTTCAGGCGTGACACCTCCGATCACGACCGCGGGCACGGAAGAGACACGGATTAGTTCCGCAATCCTGGCCAACCCGATCGCCTCCGCATCGGGTTTGGATGGGGTCGCACGCAACGCGCCGATGCCGACATAGGTCGCTTGGGCTTCCGCAGATTCTCGCAAACGCGAATTACCCCGGGCGGACACGCCCAACCAGCGGTCACCGAGAACGCGGCGCGCCGCAGATGGGGAAAGATCATCCGGTCCCACGTGCGCTCCCGCGGCATTCAGCACCAACGCGATATCGGGCCGGTCGTTGACCAGAAAGGGAACGGTGTACTCGTCGCACACCGTCATGAGCTCACGGTAGCGCTCGATCAGCTCGCCGGTCGCGAACCCCTTCCCGCGCCCCTGGACCAGAGTCACTCCGCCTCGCAGTGCGGCCCGCAATCGATTCAGATCGAACGGTGCATCGGGGCGGAGTGTGGTCACGAGCAGCAAACGCAAATCCGGCGTCATTTCGGAGTTCGCGCGACCATGATCGCGCCCAAAATGATGAATACGACGTTGCCAAGCCACGCGCCGGCAATGGGAGGCAGGGTGCCGTTATTACCCAGCACCTGTCCCGCCCGCACCAGGCACCAGTAGGCGAAGGCGATGGCGAGCGAGAACCCGAATCCGAGCGCAATCCCCCCGCGGCGCATTTGCACGGCCAGGCTCGAAGCGAGGAGAACTATGATCGCGTTGGCGAGCGGGAATGCCACGCGCAAGTGCAGCTCCGTGTCGTATTCCGAGACCGTCGCTCCGCTCTCCCGAACCCGCGCGGTGTAGTGCTGGAGCTGGGGAAAGGTCAGTTCGTCAGGGTGGGTTTCCTCCCGCGCGAAATCCGCCGGGCGTTCCGGAAACTCCATCGAGAGCGAATCGAACGGCACCACCGTCTCTTGGCCGTCCAGGTCGAACGTTCGCTCGAGGCCGTTCATGAGCTTCCACTTGTCCTTCGTGTACACCGCCTGAGCGGCGTCGATGCGGCGAGCCAGGCGTTCCCCATCGAACTCCTGGATCATCGGTTCCACCATCGTCTCCCTGGCAATGTCATAGCGACGGATCACGTAGAACCGATTGCCCTGGCCGAGGTACTTGACGTTCACCCGGCTGCCAAGATTTAGGCTGGAGCGCCCCTTGATCTCCGTATCCATGATCTCTCGGGCGCGACGATTGGCAGGCGGCATGATCCATTCCCCAGTCAGAAACGCCAGACCGGAGAGGAGCAGGCCCACGAGATAGAGCGGCACGAAAACACGAACGAGCGAGACGCCGCTCGCCTTGACGCTCAGGAGCTCCCGAAATCGTGTCATGGCTCCCAAAGATAGAAACGTGGCCAGGAGCATTGCCACCGGAGCGACCAGGATCGCTCGCTGCGGTAGAGCGTTCAGGTAGTAGCGGAGCACTTCGAGCCAGGTCGCATCGTGATCGATGAAATCATCGATCTTTTCCAGGGCATCGAAGAGCAGCACGAAGGCCACGAATCCGATCAGCGCGAGAAAGTAATACCGAAGAAACTCACTCAACAAATAGCGATCGACCACGGAGAAGGGGGGCAGTCGGCGGCGTTGTTCCCGGACGGCGGTTGCCACCTATCGCATGCCTCGGGAGGGCCCGGTCCCAACCACGGAAATCGCCAGATAGAGTCCCACCAAGCCAAACAACAGGTTGGGAAGCCACATGGCCAGGGCAGGGGACAGGAAACGGCGGTCGGCGAGCTGCTCGCCCGCAATCAAGAACAAGTAATAGATCATGAAGAAGGCGACGGCGATGGCCATGTTGGCAAAGCCCCCGCGCCGGGTGCGGATGCCGAGCGGCGCTCCGATCAAAACGAACACCACGCAGGCGAAGGGGATCGAAAACTTCTTGTGGATCTCGACCTTGAAGGAATCGATGCGCCGGTCGAGGTTCTCGATCTCGAGGCGCCCCATCTCGAGCGAAGCGGCGACTTTGGGATCGATCCGACTCGAATCGGGGCGGGCTTTCGCCAGCCCGATTTTCCCCAGCGCTCCTTTCAAGAGCGCGTTCATACCGCGGGGTGAGCGCGCGACTTTCTCGAACGCCTCGAAGGAGGGAAAGCCCGCTCGCACCGCCCGTTTCTCCATATCGGTGATCCGCTCGGCCTTCTCGTTCTGACGCTGGTGGATTTCGTCCAGCATCATCGGGATGTTCATTTCGCGCTGGCCTCGGGCCTTGCGGTCGGGCATCTCGAGCCTCGCCCCCGACTGTCTCAGGTAGATGACGTGTTGATCGAACTTGCCCCGCCGGTACTTGCCTTCCGCCGCCGCCCCCGGCACCTCGTGGATCTCACCGTCTTCGAGGGTCAGTTTCAATGTGGAACTGCCCCTTGGATACTCCATGCGCCCCCGCCGGGCGAGGATGGTGGTGGGGATGTTGGTCTGACTGTAGTCGTAGATCGTGATGTCCTTCATCTCCCCGGTCTTGGGGTTCACTTCCTTGACCAGGAGGCTGGCCTTATCGAATGCATCGATGAAGATCCCCGGTTCGATCTTGGCCGCCGGACTCTTGCGTTGTATGGCGAGGCGCAGGTTGGCGAACCGGTGGTTGGACTCGGGAAGGACGTAGTTGTTGAACGCCACCAAGAGGCAGGCCAGGACGAACGCCGCGGTCAGCGGGCCCCGCATGACGGTGGCGAGGTTCACCCCCGACGCCCGCATGGCGGTGATCTCGTTGTCCTGGCCCATGCGGCCGAAGGTCATGAGCGCGGCGACCAGGGCCCCGCAGGGGAAGGAGAGGGCGACGATCCACCCCAGGGCGAGGACAAACAGCTCCAGGACGATAGGGAAAGGGACGTCCTTGGCGATCAAAAGGTCCAGAAAGTCGAACAGGAAGTCGAGAATGAACAGGAAGGTTACGGTGGCGAACCCCAGGATGAAGGGGAGGGCCGACTCTCGGAGGATGTAGCGCTCCAGCAAGCTGGGCGAAGCTCTGAAACTCACGAGATTTCCAGGGGTACGAAGGACGTCGGCGGGGGCTTTCCACGCCGGGGCCGCAGTCTAGGCGATCCCGGGAGGGGGCTCAAGGCGGCCGCCAAGAGCCTCTCGGACCCTTAACTTACATTTTCTGACGCAATTAGCGCACCGTGACCCGGAGGTGGAATCGATCCTTGGCTAGACCGAGCTGGGTTCTTTTCTTTCTGCTATGGCTCGGGCTTGCCGGAACCGCCCTTCCCGGGTTGGCCCAGACCTCTCCCGATGATCTTCCGGTCTACCGGGGCCCGATTGCCCTTTACGACCTGGAGGACCCGCTCTACTCGGTCCGGTGGACCCTCGGGAACCCAGCGCCCATGCGCTGGCTTCTCAACATGCCCTCCAACCTCGCCCTCCACCAGATCCTTACCTACGAGACGGATCAGGCCCGCGTCTACCGCAAGTACCTAGCCGGAGAGCAGGAAATTCTTCCGCCCCGAGGCTTTACACCCGAGGAGTACGCGGACGAAGCCTTTCACGAAAGCTTGGTCAAGAACTGGATCAAGGACACCGGCAACTCGCTCAAAGAATCACGCGAGCGGGGCGGCTCCCCCGAAGGTCTCATCAACCTCAATCTCCCCAACCTGCCCTTCGCCAGCAAGGTGTTTGGTGACGGCGCACCGAATCTGCGGGTTCGGGGGAGCGAACAGATCACGATATCGGGGTCGTCTTCGTGGGTGGTTGGTCAGGTCACCGGCGAGCAGGGCGGAAATTCTCTCTTTCCAAAGCTCGACATGCGCCAGCGGCTCAACGTCAACCTGGACGGCACGATCGGATCCAAGCTGTCGGTGTCGATGGCCCAGAACTCAGACGCGCTCACCCCGCTCGAGAACTCGATTCGGATTCGGTACAAGGGCCTCGACGACGAAGTACTGAAGGCGGTGGAGCTGGGCAACACGAACCTGTCTCTTCCCTCCACCCAATTCATCTCCTACTCCACCCGACAGGAAGGTCTGTTCGGCGTGAAAACGGAGGCCGAGGTCGGCGGCGTTTCCCTTACTGCAATCGCCAGCCGCGAGCAGGGACAAGCGGGCCAATCGACGTTCAGCGGAGGCTCAGCGCAGCGCACGATTAGTGTTCAGGATTACAACTATGTCCAGGGGAAGTATTTTTTCCTCATCAATCCCAACGATCCCAGTGCAACGGTCGGCACCAATAATCCCGTCACCAGCATTCGCCTCTACCTGGATGACAAAGACATCCACAACAACGTCGAGCTGGGAGCGGCATCGGCTCGGGTTTGGCTCGACCCCAATGACACAACCAACGCGCCCGAGCACATGCCCGCCACGGGACAATTCCATTTGCTCCACGAGGAACAGGACTACACCGTTGTCAGCGATCTCAACTTCAGCTTTCCCCGCATCGAGCTCAAGAATGCACTGTCTCAGTATCAGACCCTTGCCGTCGCCTATATCCAAACCGTGGGGGGGGTGGGGGAAACGGTGGGGACGTGGCCGACGGAAGTGGATTCAACGACCGTCCTCTACCTCAAGATGTTGCGGCCCTCCGACGAAGAATGGGGACCCAACGATTTAAAGCAGAGCCCCTGGGCTTCGGTGCGCCACCTGGAAGCCAAGAACGTGTACAGCCTGGGTGTCCACGACATCGAGGCGGGCTCGCTCACCCTCGATATCGTTCGGGATTTAGCGGGGCCGGGCGGCCAGAATCCGAACTTCATCGACAACGAATTCCGCAAACGTAACACCTTGTTGCAGCTACTGGGGCTCGATCAGAAGAACAACAACGACCCGACCAATCGAACCCCCGACCAGCGCATTGATCCCGAGTTCGTGGATATGGCCAACGGGCTCATCTTCTTTCCCGACCTGAGACCGTTCGACCCCGATCTGGCCGACATCGAGGGAACACCCGTTCGGGCGCGGTCCTGGCCTCGGGAGTCTGGAGCCGAACGTCCAGACACGCTGGGGTGGTACAAGCAGCCGGGCACGGGACTCGCCGTGTTATCGCCGGCGGTTCGCGACGCCGAAGTGGTCCCCGAAATCTACGATCTCAAGAACACCGAGCTCGGCCAGACCAGCTTCCAGCACCACATCTACACGATTCAGGCCCAGGTGAAGGCCGCTATCTCGACCACCATCCAGCTCGATGCGATCGGGGGAGTTCTTCAAAACTCCGAGACGGTACGTTTGAACGGCCAAGAGCTGCGAAAAGGCCAAGACTACACGATCGATTACGAGACGGGCACGGTAACGCTGAGCAATGCCGCTGCAACCGCTCCGGGCGCGGATCTGGTCATCACCTATTCCCAGGATGCGCTCTTCCAGCGCGGGTCGCACAGCCTGTTTGGCGCATCGTTGAGCACGGGACAGCGCGATCCCAACGGCAAGTTCGCCCTCTCCAGCACCTGGCTTCACGAGAGCCGCGGTGTCCCTGACCGGCGGCCGAGGCTTCGCGGAGAACCGACCAAGACCACCGTGGGTGACTTTTCAGGCCGCCTACGGCTCACGCCCTGGCTCTTGACCGATCTAGTGGACAAGCTGCCCTTGGTTCATGCCAACACCCCTTCGCGTCTGGAGCTGAATGCGGCCGTGGGTGTTTCACTTCCGAACCCCAACACCCGAGGCGAGGTGTACATCGACGACATGGAAGGGGCGGAGCAAACCGTCACGACCGGGGTCTCCCGTGTGAACTGGCTCTATAGCAGCACGCCGGTCCAAGCTTACGAGGGCCGAATTCCATTCACTCCGAGGGATAGGGATCGAGGGGAGATGCTCTGGTTCTCCCCGAACACCGTGGACCTGGGGGACGTGTCTCCGCGCGAGGACTCCGAAACCACCCGCAACGATCCGGTACCGGCTCTGGAAGTCATCTACATTCCATCGGATACCGCGGGAGCCGTGGATTCTTGGGGCGGGCTGGTGACCAGCCTCGCTAATGCAGATGTGTCCCGGAAGACTTACCTGCAGGTCTGGGTCAACGATTTCCATCCCATCGAGCGTGCCTCGGAACGTAAGGGAGAAATGCTCATCGACATCGGTTCGGTGAGCGAGGACGCGGTTTGGGATCCACAAACTCCCCCCGCGCCGGCGGACAGCATCTTTGATTATGAGGACAAGAGCGAGAACGGCGGTCAGCCGGAGGTGGATGAGGATCGAGGCCTGGACTACAAAACGAGTCCTAATGAGGATGAGCGTCGCCCGGGCACCAAGACCTTCAGCCCGTTCAGCCCGACCCAGGACCCTGCCGGCGACGACCGCGTTCAAAATCCGAATGAGGACCTACCCGAGAACACGATTACTCAGAAAATCGATAAATATCGCGGCATCAACGGAACCGAAGGAAACCAGCGTCTGGACTCCGAGGACCTCGATGGCGACAACGTGCTGGACAAGGAAAACAACTATCGCGAGTACCGGATTGAGCTCGCGGACAGCGCATTCATCGACAACCGCCGGGATTTTCCCACCACCAACCAGGACCTTCGAAGCGGTTGGCGCATGTATCGCATTCCCCTCTCGACGTATGACTTCGAGGTGGGTGGGCTCACGAATCTTTCCCAGGTCAAGCACTTGCGAATGTGGTTCCGGGGCATCGCCCCGGGTGACACCTTGAACGTTCAGGTGGCCAGCGTGGAAATCGTGGGCAACAGCTGGGAGCTGAGCACTTTGCCCAAGAGCGACCCGTCTGAAGTCTTCAACGTTGGCGTGGCCAGCAACAAAGAAGATGCGGATTACATCGAGCCGCCGATCGAGGTGCGGCGGATCGACAACGTGAAGGAGAAGGAGCAAAGCATCTCGCTCAGCTTCCAAAATTTCCAGCCTGGGGACGAGCTCCGAGCCTTCAAACGTCTGACGGACACCTTCGATTATACGTTGTATCAATCCGTCGAATACTTCTTGAATCCACGGTTCCAAGACATGCCGAACGATACGCTCGAGTTCTACATGCGGTTCGGCAGCGACGCCTCGACCGATACCGCGTCCTACTACGAAGTGGCGACCCGCCTCACCGAAATCGATCCCCGCCGTAACGCCAACGGGTGGATCGACGTCAAGTTCGACGTGGCCGCCCTGAGCCAGTTCAAAATTGGAAAGTCGGCCTTCATTCCCGCCGACGAGTACCTAGTGGGGCCAGCTGACACCGTTACGGTCATCGACTCCACCACGACTCCGCCCAGGACCAGCCCAGCTCGGAAAAATATCGGCGATGGTCTCCTGGTGACCGTGCGCGGGAGCCCGTCCATTAGCCGCGTCCGGCGTCTCACGGTCGGGCTGCGGAACGTCTCCGGTCATCCGCTCTCTCAAGGTCGAGTGTGGTACGACGAGCTCCGGATGGGCAATGTGCGGCGAGACAGGGGGTACGCCGGGACAGTCCGGGCCAGCATGACGTTGGCCGACTTAGCCACCGTCCAAGGCTCGGTGGACCTCACCAGCCCCGACTTCCTGCGCCTGGGTGACGCCCGAGGAACCGGGACGGAGAGACTCCACTATGACCTTCGGGCGGAAGTGGGACTACACAAATTCATGGAGCCGCTCCGCATCAGTGCGCCCTTATCCCTGCGCATGAGTCGCCTGCGTTCGACCCCCAAATTCATTCCGAACAATGACATCTTGTTCGAGGGCGATTCGTCGACGGGCAACGAGATCACCGAACAGGTGGAACAGGGGGTCGATCTCAGTTTGTCCCGGGAGGCGCGTGGGCTGGGGAATCCCTTCATGCGCTATACGGTGGACGCGCTTCGGTTCTCGGGCAGCTGGGCGCAGAACTCCAATGACGATGTGACCCGAGAGGATTGGATGCGGCGGGTGAATGGCTCGGCCAGCTACAACCTGGGGCTTGGGGATATCGGTCCCCTTCGACCCTTGGGGCTCATGAGCTTCTGGCTCTGGCCGCGCAACGTGCAGCTGGGTCTCACCGCGGCCCAGGTGGACCAGCGGTCCTGGACGCCGGTCATCAACCCGGATGGGACACAAACTCGATACCAGAATCCCACGTCGCCAACCCGGACGGAGAACTTGACCCTCTCCACCACCGTTCAGCCAATCACGGGTCTGACCTACAACTTTGCCACCGATCGCGACCTGGTCGATGGACATTTCGATTCATCGATTGTGGGCGAACAACGTCCAGCCCTCACCGTGGGGGGGCTCGATCTCGGCCGGGCGGTTCAGGTGAATCACAATCTTGCCTTCACCTACCAGCCGCCACTTCTCTCTCGTATCCTGAGCCCACGTTTCGGCTGGTCGGGAGGTTCGGCTCAAGATCTTCACCCCAGCTTGACGCTGGAAGACTACGACCACGCGGTGTTTGAAATCGCGAACAACACCAACTACACGCTCTCCCTCACCCTCCCCTTGGGGCGCCTCGCCGACTCCGCCACCCGAGGGCCCACCGGGCGAGTGATCAAGCCCAATCGCCCCAGCCGGGGAGAAAAAGCCGACACGACCGAGGTCACCGCCAAATCCGGCCAGGACATGAGCCTTCGTCAGTTCTTCACCAAGATCCTGCGGCTCCGGGACATCCAGACCACGGGAAGCCGGGTTTATCGCAGCGCCTACAGCCGTATGTACGGCGATCCGTCCATCGAGTACCGTCTCGGCTTTACCCGAGACATTGGACCGGACGTAGATCCGGAAAAGAACTTCAACTTCTCGCTTGGTCGCAACACGACCGTCCGCGGCACGACGAGCGTCACCCTGCTGGGCCAGGTCGATGTCGACATGAGCCTCCAGAAGAGCAATGACCGCTCGGAAACGAATGGCCGGGGGGGGCTGGTGAAGGATACAACAACGTGGCCCGACCTCCGCTTCGACTGGGGGGACCTGCAAAAAAAGATCCCGCTCATACGGCGCCTTTCGGATTTCCGGATCGTGAACACGTCCTTCAACCGGACAACCGAGACCTTGGGCACGGACGACAACCCGAAGGAAACGAAGACCACCACCAACCGGTGGAGTCCGCTGCTCAGCATCACCGGAACCCTGCCCGGGGACTGGAAGACGACCCTGAACGCCAATCGCTCGTCCACCGAGAGCAAAAGCGACCGTGGCGGGGTGGAGACGAAGGCCAACCGGAACCAAAATCAATATCAGCTCTCGATGAACAAGCGCTTCGTCTCGAAGACCTCGAAGAAGGACGTGGACGTGAAACTCGACATGTCCTACTCCAGCACCAGCTCGGTCCTGCACGGCAGTAGCAAGGTGCAGGAGGAGAAGACCGATCAAGTTCGCATGGCCAGCTCCGCCACGGTGCGCCTCACCACCGCGCTCTCCGGAACGTTCGGGTTGGAGCTGGGCCAAGAACGCCGGCCGACCGTCGACTGGACCCGGCGCAGCGTCCGGGTCTCCTTCACCACCGGGTTCAATTTTTGATTGGTCGGCTGGCCCTCGTCGTTTCAGCGCTGCTTCTGGGATGCAAGTCGGCTTCCGACGAAGCCAAGCAGAGTTCCCCACCCCCCGAGACGCATGACGCACCTCCGATCGAGACGCGTGTGAATGCCGACTCGGCGTGGACCGCGCTCACCACGCAGTTAGAGTTCGGTCCGCGAGTTCCCGGAACGGAGTCACATCGACGGTGCGGCGACTGGCTGGTGTCCGAACTGAAACGCTACGGAGCGCAGGTTGAGGAGGACACGTGGAGCTACAGCGATACGGCAACCACGACGTGGCCATTACGCAACATCCTCGGCCATTTGGGCCCGGCCGGTAACGGACGTTTACTCTTGGTCGCGCACTGGGACACCCGGCCCTGGGCGGATGAGGATCCGGATCCCAAGCGGTGGAACCAACCCATCCCCGGGGCCAGCGATGGCGGTTCAGGGGTCGCCGTGCTGCTGGAAGTAGCCCGCGTACTGGAAGGGGAGACGTTGCCGCGCGGTGTCGACATTTTGTTTGCCGATGGCGAGGACCTAGGTCGACGCGGAAATCCCGAAGGGTATTGCCGGGGCACGCGCCGGTTTGCCGAACGTCCGCTCACTGCGTATTGGCGAGGGATCGTGCTCGATCTCGTCGGCGACATCGATTTGCACCTGAAAATCGAACAGTATTCGCTCGCCCGTGCGCCGGAAGTCGTAGACTGGATCTGGCAACGCGGCGCGGCGCTGGCGCCGGACGTGTTTTCCCAGGAGATGGGCACCGCCATCATCGACGATCACATTCCGCTTCTGGATGCCGGGCTGCCCACCGTGGACGTGATCGATTTCGAGTACGGCCCCTGGCACACCCATGCCGACGACGTGGGGGCGGTGAGCGCTGCCTCTCTGGTCGCGGTGGCCCGGGTCGTGGCCAGCCTCGCCCAAACCCCGTAAACCCGCTACTCTTGCGCCCCCTCCGCACCTGATGTAAGGTCGAGGGTTACGAGTGGGCACTCTTGTCCACTCGGTTTCGTTTTTGGGGCGTCGGGTGCGATTCGGGGGCGATTCAGCGGTCGGTCGCCCCTCTGTAACTCCTTAAAAAACAGAAGCATAGACGATGAGAGAGGACCGCGAGGCCCGACTTCGAGAGCGGGTCATGGCCTTGCTTCGGCAAAGCGATTTGGAGCTGGTGGACGTGGAGCTGGGGGGATCTTCCCGCGGCCTCATCGTGCGCGTGCTCGTCGACAAGCCGGGCGGGGTGTCGATTGAAGACTGTGCTCGGGTGAGCCGGGCAGTGGGGGACGATCTCGAGGCGGCGGAAGCCATACCGGGACATTACGTCCTGGAGGTGTCGAGCCCGGGGATCGATCGTCCCTTGAAACGTCGCGAAGACTACGAGCGCTTCGTCGGCGAGCGGGCGGACGTGGCTACGGTAGAGAAGATAGGAGAACAGCGCGAGCACCGCGGAACGCTGGCCGGATTCGATGCGGCCACGGACTCGGTGATGCTGACGCTGGAATCGGGAAGCACGGTGGCCATCCCTCTGGGAGCCATTCGCCGCGCGCGTTTGCGGCGAGATCCCTGGGGGAAAGCGGGCGGCAAGGGTGACGCGGAAAACCAGCGGAACGCAGGCAAACCGGGGAGGATGAAGAAGAAGCGATGAACTACGACATCATCGAGGCGCTCAGTCAAATTGCGCGTGAGAAGGGAGTAGAGCTCCAGGTCCTCAAGGACCGCGTGGAGGCTAGCATCCTCTCCGCCGCGCGCAAAAAGCACGGCGCCAACGCCCAGATTACCGTCCGCTTCGATGAAGGCAAGGGCGGCATCGAGATGTTCATGACCAAAACCGTGGTCGGCACCGTGAGTGACCGCGGCTTGGAGATCACCTCTCCCCAGGCACGAGCCTACAAGGCTGACGCCTCGGTGGGGGACGACGTGATCATCCCTCTCGACGTCGAAGAGTTCGGCCGGAATGCGATCCTCGCCGCCAAGCAAGTCCTCATTCAAGGCGTGCGCGAGGCCGAGCGCGAGCGCGTGTACAGCGATTTCGCCGACCGCGTGGGATCCATCGTTCGCGGGGTCGTGCAGCAAGTGGATCGCGGATCGATCGTGGTCAAGCTCGATACCGCGGAAGCCATCATTCCGTCGCGGGAGGTCATGCATCGCGATCTCTTCCGCCAGCGGGAAATGGTGCGTGGTCTGGTGATCAAGGTGGACAAGGAAGCGCGCGGTCCGCAGATCATCCTCTCGCGTACGCATCCCGATTTTCTCCTCCGGCTCTTCCAGGCCGAGGTCCCGGAAATCGCGGAGCGCGTCGTGGAAATCAAGGCAGTGGCGCGCGAAGCGGGACATCGCTCCAAGATTGCCGTGGTGAGCCATGACAGCCGCATCGATGCGGTGGGCGCGTGCGTGGGCATCAAAGGCTCGCGCGTTCAGGCGATCGTCAAGGAGCTGGGTGGGGAGCGTATCGACATCGTGCCCTGGGCGACCGATCCGGTCGTGTTCGTGTCGCGGGCGCTTTCGCCGGCGCGCGTGCTGAGCGCCAAGGTCGACGAGGGCAATCATCAGGTAACGGTGATGGTGCCCGATGATCAGCTGTCTTTGGCCATTGGAAAACAAGGCCAGAACGTGCGTCTGGCCGCCAAGCTCACCGGCTGGAAGATCGAGCTCCATTCGCAGAGCGAGTTCGATGCGCGGAGTGCCGCCGCGGCAGCAGATGCGCCGCTGCGCAATCTTGACCCGGCATCCGAGCAAGCCATTGCCGCGCTCGCAACCGCCGGCATCACGACCGCATCCCAGGTGGAGCGCTTGGGTCTCGAAGATCTGGGCAAGGTGAACGGCGTTCCAGAGGCGATGGCCGAGCGCATCTATGGTTTGGCCTTGGCGGCGTTGGCCACCGCGCGTTCCGCGGCGGCGCAGGCGGCCACGCAACGCAAGTCAGCGGAGTTAGCTGAAGAGGCTGAGGAGGCTGAAGAGGCTGAGGAGGCTGAGGAGGCTGAAGAGGCTGAAGCAGTGGAGGCGTCCACGGGCGAGGAATTGGAAGCAACGACGGACGAAGAATCGGAAACAACCACGGACGAGGAATCGGAAACAACTACCGAGGATCCGACCGAGGAACCAGATTTTGCTCCACCGACGCCGGATATGTCCGGAGCCGGGACGGGTGATGAGCCGCGTGGTGCGAGCGGAGGCATGTCTTGAGCGATAAGCTGCGGGTGTTTCAGGTCGCCAAGGACTTTAACGTCTCGAGTGAGGCCCTGATCGGGATCCTCCAGGGGCTTGGTGTGTCCGCCAAGAGCCACATGAGCACGTTGGATGCCGCGGTGGTCGACCTGGTTCGGAACAAGTTCAAGGAAGAAAAAGCGGTCACCAAGGCCGAGGATGCGCGAAAGCAAGAGGTCAAAGCCGCACTCGAGCGTGATGCGGTGCGGCGCACCGCTCCGCCGACTCCGGTAGCCACCGCGCCCCCGCCGCCTGCGCCCGCTCCACCGCAAGTGCGGAAGGAAAAAGAACCCGAGCTGGTCGAAGTACCGCCGGCTGCGCCGCGGCGTCCGGCTCCGCCTCCGGGCCCGCCTCAGCCCAAGGTGCAACAACGGCGCCGTGGCCCCGTCGACGACAAGACCGTGCGCGACAGCGTGAAGAAAACGCTCGCCAACCTCGAAGGCGCGAAGTCCAAGCGCTACAAGAAACGGTTCACCAACGAGCCCGTGCAGCCCGTCGCGGCAAGTGACGCGGGCGTTCTGATAGAAGAACGCGGCGACGAAGTCAAAATTCCCGAGATGTCCAGCGTGACCGAGCTAGCCGAGATTTTGAATCTCCGCCCGGCCGAGATCATCACCAAGCTCATGGGCATGGGAAAGATGGTCACCGTCAACCATCGGCTGGACAAGGACACGATCGAACTTTTAGCGCTGGAATACGGTCATGCGGTTCGGTTCGTGAGCGAGTTCGGCGAAGAGGAGGCCGAGACCGAAGAGGATGTGGACCATGCCGAGGACATGAAGCCCCGGGCTCCTGTGGTCACGGTCATGGGACACGTCGACCACGGCAAGACCTCGCTTTTGGATTACGTCCGCAAGGCAAACGTCGTTGCGGGAGAAAAGGGCGGCATCACCCAGCACATCGGCGCCTACGAAGTGCAGCTCGCCAACGGGCGCGAGGTGACGTTCCTCGACACGCCCGGTCACGAAGCCTTCACCGCCATGCGTGCCCGCGGCGCTCAAGTCACCGACATCGTGGTCCTGGTGGTGGCGGCGGACGATCGGGTCATGCCCCAGACCATCGAGGCACTCGATCACGCCCGCGCGGCGGAAGTGCCGATCATCGTCGCCATCAACAAGATCGACAAACCCGAAGCCAACGTTATCCGGGTGAAGCAGGATCTGGCCAGCCACAACGCGTTGATTGAGGAATACGGCGGCAAGATACCGGCAGTGGAAATTTCAGCCAAACAAGGCAAGGGTATCGACGAGCTGCTCGAGATCATTCTCCTGCAGGCCGACATCCTCGAGCTCACCGCCAATGTCAAGAAAGCCGCGCGCGGTGTGGTTATCGAATCCAAGATCGAGCAGGGTCGCGGCCGCGTGGCCACGGTGCTTTTGCAGCGCGGCATTCTCGAGGTCGGCGATCCGTTCCTGTGCGGCAAGGTGTACGGCAAGGTGCGTTCCATGGCGAACGAGCGCGGGAAGCGGGTGAAGAATGCGGGACCCTCGGTTCCGGTCGAAGTCACCGGATTCTCGGACAGCCCGGCCGCCGGCGATCTCTTCCAGGTCATGGAATCGGAAGGCAAGGCGCGCCAGCTGAGCCAGCAGCGCCAGCTCGTGGCGCGCGAGATCGAACATCGCGAGCGCAAGCAGGTCACCCTCACCGACTTCTTCGGCATGAAGGAGCGCGGCGAGGTGCGCGAGTTGCGCCTCATTATCAAGGGCGACGTGGGCGGGTCGGTGGAAGTGCTTCGCGAGCAGCTCGGCAGCCTCGGTACGAGCGAAGTGAGCTGCCGGGTCATTCACTCGGGGGTGGGCCCGATCAACGAATCCGACGTGCTCTTGGCCGACGCCTCGACCGCGGTCATCATCGGCTTCGGGGTCAACGTGGGATCGCGAGCGGCCGAGCAGGCGCGTCAGAGCCAGGTCGACATCCGCACCTACAACATCATTTACGAAGCGGTGGAAGACGTGAAGAGCGCGCTCTCCGGTCTCTTGAAGCCGGAAGAAGTGGAGCGCGTGAAGGGCAAAGCGGAAGTGCGCCAGGTCTTCCGGACGTCCAAGTCCGGCGCGATCGCCGGCTGCTACGTGCTCGATGGCACGATCGCCCGTGCGCACCAGGCGCGTCTCCAGCGCGAGGGCAAGGTTGTCTACGAAGGCAAGATCGGGAGTCTCCGTCGCTTCAAGGACGACGTGAAGGAAGTCGCGCAAGGCTTCGAGTGCGGCATCGGGCTCGAGGGTCACGACGACGTGCACGAGGGCGATATCATCGAGACCTTCGTGATCGAACTGGTGGCTCGGAGAATCTAGAGCCAATCCGTTGTTGTCGGACTCGCCGGCTCGAATGAAGCGAGCCGTCTCAGGCGACGTCCTCGCAAGTGCCCAGTGCCATACCGAATTCAGCCTGTGCTGCGGGGTGTCGCCTTCGCCGGCTCATCTCATTCTCGCCGGCGAGAAGAGAACACCTGAGGTCATCATGTATGTCGGAGCGTATCGGATCGAGTTGTTCATCCCGGCCTCGAACTCCCTGAAGGCCAAGCGCTCGGTCGTGCAAAGCCTGAAGGCCAAGCTGGGTCAGCTCAACGTGGCGGTAGCGGAAGTGGACGGGCAGGATTTGTGGCAGCGCGCGGTCCTCGGGGTGGCGGCGGTCTCGGGCGAGATCGGATACCTCGACGAGCTGCCGAACCGCATCGAGAGCGTCATTCATCGCGAGCCAAGAGCGCAGCTATTGCGGATCGAGCGCGACGTGCGTCCCATGATGGAGTAATGGAAGGATCGTCTCATGTCCCATTCCCCCCGACCCGAACGTGTCGCCGATGCGATCCAAATAGAGCTGGCGGACATCATGAGCCGGCGGCTCAAGGATCCGCGCCATGGCTTTCTGACCGTGACCGCGGTCGAAGTGACGCCGGATTTGGGCCGCGCGCGCATATTCATTTCCGCGCTGACGGAAGGAGAGCTCGAAGAAGGCTTGGAAACGCTCGACCGCGCCAAAGGATTCATTCGCACCGAGCTGAGCCGCCGCATCCGGCTCCGCTTCATGCCCAACCTCGAGTTCCGGGCCGATCGCTCTACGCAACGCGGCCTGCACGTTCAGGCATTGCTCCGGGACCTGGAGGAGGGGAAGCTCCCGCCTGCGGATGATGACGACGCGTGACGCGATGCCGGCGGGCGGATTGCTGCTCGTCAACAAGTGCGAGGGCATGACATCCCGACGCGTCGTGGATCGCGTCGAAGGCCGGATCGGTACGTTGCGCGTTGGCCACGCGGGTACTCTCGATCCCTTCGCGCGCGGTTTGCTCATCGTTCTTTGGGATCGCGCGACCGCTCTCGTGCCGTACCTCCAGGAATATCGCAAATCATATTTGGGCGACATTCGTTTCGGCCGCGTGACCGACACCCAGGATCACACGGGCCAAGTGCTACACGAGACGGACCCGTCGCACCTCGAACCGGCGGACATTCGGGCCGCCATGCACCGCAGCGAGGGATGGATCGAGCAGGTTCCCCCTTCGATTTCTGCGGTGAAACGACGCGGCCAGCCCGCGCATAAGCTCACCCGTCTGGGAGAGCGGCTGGATCTCGCACCCCGCCGACGTTACGTGCACCGGTTCGAGCTCCGGGAGTGGACGCCTCCGGTGGCGCGTTGCCTCATCGAGTGCGCCTCGGGCACCTACGTGCGCACGCTTGCCCACGATCTCGGTCAAGCGCTGGGAACGGGGGGATGTCTGGAAGCGCTCGAACGCACCGGCATCGGTCCGTTTCGTCTCGACGACGCGGTCGATGTCCTGACCCTGGATACGATCTCGCCCGAGACCCTCTCGTTGCGGGTACTCAAACCCGCGGTGGCGCTTCCCGACTGGCCGGCTATCACCGTCGACGATGACGAGATTCAGGCCCTGGTGTACGGGTTGGTCGGCCCGTTATGCGATCGCCGGCTCGAGGATTGCGCGTTTCGTGCCCTCGATCGGGAGGGAGAGTTGGTGGCGCTCGTGCACGGCGGGCGTGCCCCGCGCATCCTGCGCGGATTTCGAGGTGATTCGGCTTGATTCCGGCCCTGGTGGTTACGCTCGGGGTGATGGACGGTTTTCATCGCGGCCACCAAAAGGTGGTGACCCAGGCCGCGGATCTGGCCCGTCGAGCGGGTGCACGCCTAGTGGCGTTCACCTTCGATCCGCCTCCCTGGGTCGTGCTGCGAGAACGGCCGGAAGAATCGCTTCTCACTCTCCTCGACGAGCGGGTGGCCCTCATCCAGAGCGCGGGGGCGGACGAGGTGCGCGTGCTGCGTTTCGACACCCGGCTCGCCGCCAAATCGCCGGAAGATTTTCTCATCGAACACGTGTTCCCGTTCGGGCGACTCAGCGCGCTCCTTCTGGGCTATGACTTCGCTCTGGGTCACGAGCGTCGCGGCACTCCCGAGATGTTGTCCGGGTTGGGACGGCGATGGGGATTTTCGGTTGCCTCGGTTCCGGCGGTGATGGAGGACGGCGTTCCCATCTCATCCAGCCGTATTCGCACGGCGCTGGCGGAGGGACGCGTCGAGGATGCCGCCCGATGGTTGGGACGCCCGTACACAGTTTCGGGACAGGTGGAACGGGGCGAGGGCCGAGGAAGACAACTGGGGTTCCCCACCGCCAACCTCCCGCGACCGTTGCGACGCGTGAGCCCAGCGTTGGGAGTCTATGCGGTCCGGGTCAAAGGGCTGGGCACAACACCGCTTCCTGGTGTCGCAAATTTGGGCCGTCGGCCCACGTTTGGGGGGGGAGATGAGCGCCTCGAAGTACACATCCTGAAACCGGTCGGCGACCTGGAGGGCGCGCGTCTCTGGGTGGAGTTCGCCGCCCGGATCCGTCCCGAAGTCAAGTTCAATGACGCTAACGAGTTAACGGCTCAGATCGCCCGTGACGTGGCCCAGGCCACGGCTCTTCTCGAATCCGGCCAACCGTCTCCTTGAGCCCCCCCCTGACCGATGGTATTCTTCCTCGCTTGTCTTCATAGCGGGGTATTGTCCTCGCCCGCCCCTCTCTGGGTCCCAACCCGGGTTGTGGCGTTGAATAACCACGTTGGGAGGTTGCATGTCGCTCGACAAGGATACAAAGCGTCAGATTATCGATAAGTACCGCCTGCACGATCACGACTCGGGGTCGCCCGAGGTCCAAATCGCGCTCCTCACCGAACGCATCAAGGGTCTCACGGAGCATTTCCGGGTCCACAAGAAGGATCATCACTCGAGGCGTGGCTTGCTCAAGATGGTCGGGATGCGGCGCCGCCTCCTGGATTATCTGAAAGCGAATCAAATCGATCGCTATCGCGCCATCGTCAAGGACCTGGGTCTTCGCAAGTAACGTTCAGAACCGTTTGCCCGCCCGGATGCCGTAGCCCGAGCGAAGGAGTGTAGATGATTGAATCCGTGAACATACAGATTGGGGGACGCAACCTCACCATGGAAACCGGGCGCTATGCCCGGCAAGCCGGCGGGTCCGTCCTGGCCCGCTATGCCGATACGGTCGTGCTGGCCGCGGTGGTGGCGGAAAAGGTGGGGAAGCCGGACCGGGATTTCTTCCCGCTCACCGTCGATTACCGGGAAAAGATGTATGCCGCCGGCCGCATCCCCGGCGGCTTCTTCAAGCGCGAGGGCCGGCCCACCGAGAAGGAAATTCTGTGCGCCCGGCTGACGGACCGCTCCATGCGTCCGCTCTTTCCGGATGGGTTCACCGCCGAAGTGCAGGTGTACATCAGCGTGCTGTCCCATGACACCGAGAACGATTCGGACGTGCTCGGGCTTCTGGCCGGCGCCTTGGCCCTCAATCTTTCCGACATTCCGTTCCCCGGCCCGGTGGCCGCGGTGCGGGTTGGAAAACGCGACGGAGAGCTCGTCATCAACCCCACCATCAGCGACCAGGAGCAGTGTGCGCTCAACCTGGTCGTGGCGGGAACCGAGGATTCGATCCTCATGGTGGAAGGCGGCGGACGCCAGAGCACAGAAGCGGAAGTGCTCGAGGCCTTGCGTTTCGCGCATGAATCGATCGTGGCGATTTGCCGCGCGCAAAAGCCGTTGATTGCGCGGGCCGGCCGCGCCAAACGCCCTCTCGTGCTGAGCACGTTTCCCGAGAACATCTTCCGGGAAGTCGAGTCGCGCTTCGGAAACAGACTTCGGGAAGCCAACATCATTCCGGACAAGCACGAGCGCGAAGAGGCCATTGCCGCCGTGCACACGGAAGCAATCCTCGCCTTCACCGAGACCCATCCCGAAGACCTCGGCCACGTGAAGAAGGGTCTGGAGAAGATCGAAAAGGAACACCTGCGTAACCGCATTTTGGAGCAGGGTGTGCGCGCCGACGGCCGCGGCCTGGACGATGTGCGACAGATCACGTGCGAGGTCGGCATCTTGCCGCGCACGCACGGCTCGGCGGTGTTCACCCGCGGCCAAACCCAGGCGTTGGTCGTAACCACCTTGGGCACCGGTTCGGATGAGCAACGGCTGGATCAGCTGGAAGGGGAGACGTGGAAGAGCTTCCTCCTTCACTACAACTTCCCGTCCTACTCGGTGGGTGAAGTGCGTCCGGTTCGCGGACCGGGTCGCCGCGAGATCGGGCACGGCAAGCTGGCCGAGCGCGCCATCGAGTCCGTCATTCCAAGCGAGGATGCGTTCCCGTACACGATTCGCCTGGTGTCGGACATTCTCGAATCGAACGGATCGTCATCGATGGCCACGGTGTGCGGCGGAAGCCTCGCCCTCATGGATGCCGGCGTGCCCATCCAGGCCCACGTGGCCGGCATCGCGATGGGTCTGATCGAAGGCGAAAGCAAGACCGCGGTCATCACCGACATCCTGGGCGTGGAAGACCATCTCGGCGACATGGACTTCAAGGTCGCCGGCACGCGCCGTGGCATAACCTCGGTGCAAATGGACATCAAGCTCAAGCGTGGGCTCGACTTCAACATCCTGACCACCGCGCTGGAAAAAGCGCGGATAGCGCGGATGAAGGTGTTGGACGTGATGGAAGCGGCGATGCCGATCCCGCGCGCCCAGCTCTCGAACTACGCGCCGCGCATCACCGTGCTCACCATCAATCCCGACAAGATCCGGGAAGTGATCGGCCCCGGCGGCAAGGTGATTCGCAAGATCCAGGAGGATACGGGGGCGACGATCGACATCGAGGACGATGGAACGATCAAGGTGGCCGCCTACGATTCCGAGGGCGGTGCGCGCGCGGTGGAGATCATCCGCGGTCTCACCGAGGATCCCGAAGTGGGCGCGGTGTACGACGGGATCGTGCGTCGCATTCAAAGCTTCGGCGCGTTCGTGGAGATCCTGCCCAACCGGGATGGCTTGCTCCACATTTCGGAGCTGGATACGAAGCGGGTGGAACGGGTGGAGGACGTGGTCCGAGAGGGGGACCGCGTTCGGGTGAAGGTGCTGTCCGTGGATCCCGAGGGAAAGGTCAGGCTCAGCCGGAAAGCGCTTCTCGTCGAGCAAAAGTAGCGGCGAGCGGCAGTTTGCAATTTCGGGCAACCCCGCTTCGGCGGGGTTTGCTTTTTCCCGGCCGGAGAGCGCCTCGCCCGCGGAGGCACGTGAGGAAGAAATGAACGACTTGGAATGGATTGAATCGGAAGAAATCGGGTTCTTTCACCGTGATCTTCCGAGTGGCGCGCGGCTGGTGGGTCAGCATGTGCCGGGGCGCAGATCGGTTGCGTTGGGGGTGTGGCTCAAGGTGGGGAGCCGCGACGAGGACCCCGGCCTGGCCGGGGTGGCGCACTTCATTGAGCACATGGTGTTCAAGGGCACCCACTCGCGAAGCGCGCGCGAAATCGCGGAGAGCGTGGAGCGCGTGGGCGGAACGCTGGACGCGTTCACGACCAAGGACACGACCTGCTATTACGCGCGCGTGCTCGAAGAGCACGTCGATCTGGCCGCCGAAGTGCTGGGGGATCTCATTTGCCACCCGCGCCTGGATCCGCACGACGTGGAGCTGGAACGGCAGGTCGTGCTCGAGGAGCTTCGCACGGCCGAGGACGCGCCCGAGGACTTGATCGGCGAGCTGTCGCAATCGCATCTGTGGCCCGACGATCCCTTGGGTACCAACATTCTCGGTACCGCGGAATCGCTGGCGCGCGTGAGCGCAAGCACGGTATCGGCGTTTCATGCCCGGCACTATCGTTCCCCGCGCGTGGTCGTGAGCGCGGCGGGAGCCATCGATCCCACCCAGCTCGAGGATGCATTCTCGCGTCACCTCACCTTGCCGCCCGAGAAGTCCACGCTCGTGCGCACCGAACCGCGAGCGACGCGAGGAACCCTCGTCGTCCATCCCGCGGATTTGTCGCAGCTCCACCTGACCCTCATCACCGAGGCTCCCGGGGAAGAGCATCCGTCCCGCCGCGCCGCGCAACTTCTCGCCGACATTCTGGGCGGCGGCATGTCGAGCCGACTCTTCCAAGCGGTGCGCGAGCTGGAGGGTTTGGCGTACGCGGTGCAGGCGTACACGGAGCATTACGAAGACGTCGGGCTCTTCGCCATCAACTTGGCGGTGACCCCCGAGCGTGCGCTCGAGGCACTGTCCCGCACGCGGGACGAAGTTGAGCTCTTGCGCCACGAAGGGTTGCGCCCCGGCGAGCTCGACGGTGCCAAAGCGCAAGTGCGCGCCTCGTTCATCATGGGTTTGGAGTCGCTCACCAATCGGATGAGCCATCTTGCCCGGGGCGAGTACCGTAAGTGCGGGCGCGAATCCATGGAGAAAGTGCTACGGGAATTTGACCAAGTGACCGAAGCCCAGGTCCAGGAGGCCGCGGATTCGATTCTGGATCCGGCCGGGCTCAACCTGATCGCCCTGGGACCGGCGACCCGGGAACAGCTGGCGGTGAGCGACTTTGCCCGGGTGGTCGAGATCAAGGAAGCCTAGTGGAATTGGGGCCTACCCCTATCGGGTACAAGCGTTTGCACCCGCGAGCCCGGGCTCCGGAGCGAGCCACGGCGGGGTCGTCTGGATTCGATCTGGCGGCCTGCCTGGATCAACCGCTCATCCTGGAGCCGGGGCGCATCGTCCTCGTGCCTACGGGCTTGGCCTTGGCCGTGCCCCGGGGCATGGAAGGGCAGGTGCGGGCGCGTTCGGGTCTGGCCTTGCGCCACGGAATCGCGGTGCTGAACGGACCGGGCACGATCGACAGCGACTATCGCGGACCGCTCGGCGTGATCCTGGCCAACCTGGGATCGGCGACGTTTCGCATCGAAGACGGAGATCGCATCGCTCAGATCGTGTTTCTGCGTGTGCCCCTGGTGGAACTCCGCGAAGAGTCGGAGCTCGGGGAGACTGATCGGGGAGAAGGAGGATTCGGTCATACGGGCATCTAGCCTCGTCCGGGTGGAGACGTGCGTCATTGCGCTTTTCCTCCTGGCCGTTTTCTCCACGCCCTTGGTTTCGGCCCAGACTCCGGCTACCGGTTCGAGCTTAGAGTTCTTGCCGACCCTTCCCTTTGCCCCCGGCGAAGAGCTGAACTTTGCGGTCAAATACGGGATGGTCCGCGCGGGTGACGCCAAGCTTGCCGTGCTTCCGGGAAAAGCCCCGGGCAACTACCGTCTTCTGTCCACCGCCAAATCCTCGCGCTTCTTCGACACGTTTTTCCCGGTCGACGATCGCATCATTTCGGAGTGGTCGACCGCCTTGGGGGCGCCGGTCGAGTTCGAGAAACGCTCCCGTGAAGGCAAGTACAAGAAGGACGAGACCCTCCGTTTCGATCACGAGCGTGGTCTGGCCCTCTATGGCAACGGCCGCCGGGAAAAGATGCCTCCCGGGTCTCAGGACGTGTTGAGCGCGTTTTACGTGGTCCGTGCTCACAAGCTCGTCCCGGGAGCGTCGTTCGAGATCGCCAACCACGCCGATGGCAAGAACTATCAGCTCGTGGTAAAGGTCCACGAGCGCGAAGCGGTCGACGTGCCGGCGGGGCATTTCTCCTGCGTGGTGGTCGAACCCCTTCTGCGCACGTCCGGGTTGTTCAAGCAGGAGGGACGGCTGCTCATCTGGGTGACCGATGACGCACGGCACATGCCGGTGCAGATGAAGAGCAAGATTGCGGTGGGTTCCATCGTGGCCGAGCTCGAATCCTTCCGTATGGGCCAGCCGCCTTCGAGCGACGATCCGGGTCGAGAAACCGCGATGCCGACGCAAGGGAACGCGGGGGGGCGATAAGCCGACCTACGCTGGGGGGCGATGAGCCGATTTCGGGAAGTTGATCTCAACCGGATCCGCTCGCAGGAGGTGGGCCGGCGATCGTCCAAGGTCCGGGTGCAGGATTTTGCCCGCCCCGTTCGACCGGACATGGCCTCTATTCTCGAGGCGTTCCCCCATATTCTGGCCGGTGACGTGTTTCGCCAGGCGGTAAGCGCGGTCGTGACCGCGGCGCAACATCGGCGTCCGGTCCTGGCCATGATGGGCGGCCACGTGGTGAAGACAGGCTGCTCGCCGTTATTGATCCAGCTGCTCGATAAAGGCGTGATCCGCGCCGTGGCCATGAACGGAGCGGCGGCCATTCATGATTACGAGGCCGCGCGCTTCGGGCAGACCTCCGAAGATGTGGAAGCATCCTTGGGAGCGGGAAGCTTCGGTATGGCGGCGGAAACGGCCGCAGGCATGAACGCGATTACCACCCACGCCGCGCGGGAGGGACTCGGGTTGGGGGAGGCGCTGGGCGAGGCCCTCGATGCGAACGAGGTGCCGAACCGATCGGTCAGCGTGCTGGCCGCGACCTACCGGCTCGGCGTGCCGGCCACCGTGCACGTGGCGTTGGGCACCGACATCCTGCACCAGCATCCGAGCGCGGATGGGAAAGCCATCGGCGACACGTCGCTGCGCGACTTTCGAATCCTGGGTGGTGTTTTGGAGGATTTCAAAGGCGGGGTCGTGCTGCATCTCGGGTCGGCGGTCATTCTTCCCGAGGTGTTTTTGAAGGCGTTTTCGATCGCGGCCAACCTCGGCTCCGATCTCACCGGCATCACCGCGATCAACTTTGATTTTATCCGCCAGTATCGGGCCAGAATGAACGTAGTAGAGCGTCCCACGGCGGGTGGACGCGGGACGGGGCTCGAGCTCGTGGGCCACCACGAGATCCTCCTCCCGCTCTTTACCGCCGGTGTGCTGCGGGGACTCGAGGCATGAATCGACGCTGGCTCACCCTCGCCGGCCTCGTTGTCACCATCGTCAGCTTGGTGCTGGCGTTCAAAGGCACCGATCCTCACGCGATTTGGGCCACGCTGTCCCAGACCGGAATCTGGTGGGCATTTCCCGTCTTGGGCGCCACGATGCTCTCGATCTGGATTCGCGCCTGGCGCTGGCGGCTCATGCTGGAGCCGTTGGGAGAGGTGACGACGGGCGAAACCTATCGCGCGACCATGATCGGTTTCATGGCCAACAACGTTTTGCCGATGCGCTTGGGCGAGCTGGTGCGCGCGTATTCGATCGGACGTGAAGCGGGAGTATCGAAAAGCGCTGCGTTCGCCACCATCGTGGTCGAGCGCGCGTTCGACTTGTTCGCCATCTTGTTGTTCTTGGCGTTCGTGCTGTTGCGCTTTTCCGAGCACTTTCCGGCGTGGGTGTCGGTAGCCGGGTATGTGGCCATGGCCGCGTGCTTGGGTCTGTTTGTCGTGATGGGCCTCTTGCGCTGGAAGCGCGATCTCACCATGCGCATGTTCGACCGCATGATCCAGTGGTTGCCCAGCCGGCTCAGGCTTCGCGTGTTCGGTCTCATGCACCGTTTTCTGGACGGGCTCGAAGTGCTCTCGAAAGCCCACCGCATCCTCTATGTGACGGTGCTCTCGATCGCCTGCTGGCTCGCCGTGGCGCTCAGTTTTTTGTTCACCGCGTATGCGTTCGATCTGCCCCGGCCCTGGGAAATCAGCCTGCTCTTGGTGGTGCTGACCGCGCTCGCGGTCATGCTCCCCTCCGGACCGGGGTTCGTGGGAACGTTCGAGATGGGCGTCCGATACGGCCTCACCCTGGTCAAAGTCGATGAGAGCCGGGCCCTCTCGGTGGCCATTTTTTATCACGCCGTGCAGTTCATCCCCATCACGCTCATCGGGTTCTACCATTTGTGGCGGCAGAATTTCTCGCTCCGGCGGGCGGTGGAAGAAGAGAGTAGGGCAGTAGGATAGGGGAGCCCCCGAGTTGCCCCGGCGGGGCCTCGGTTGGTATTCTTTCCATCCACCACCCTTGGGGAGGATTCGCGCGACCAACCTGGTTACCGAAGCAACCGTTGATTCGCTTCCCGACGAGCAACCGGCTTCCCGGCCCGGCTTGTTTCCCGACCCCGGCCGGCATCGACCAGGATGGCAGCTATGCGCGACACCCGAGACCTACTCCCCACATCTTCGCTGACTGACGCCCGAGCGTTGACTCAGGCCGGCGCACGGGTCAGCGTCGCCGACACCCACCGCAGTTCACTCATTTCCGCGGCACCCACCGGTGCCTACGTCAGCTGGGGGAAGCGACTCCTTGATCTTGTGGTGAGCGTTGCCGCGTTGGTGATCGTGTTGCCGTTCGTGCCGTTCATTGCGCTCGCGATTCGCTTCGATTCCCCGGGACCCCTCTTGTACCGGTCGGTTCGCCTGGGACGCCACGGCCGTCCGTTTGTGTTCTACAAGTTCCGGAGCATGGTCGTGGGCGCGCACGAGTCGGCGCGCTACGTTCGCCACTTGAACGAGATCGAAGGCCCCGTGTTCAAGATCGCGCACGATCCGCGCGTGACGCGGGTGGGCCGCGTTCTGCGACGCACCTCCATCGACGAATTGCCGCAGCTTTGGAACGTGTTGCGTGGGGACATGACGCTGGTCGGACCGCGGCCGCCCATTCCGGAAGAGGTGGAAGCGTACCAACCCTGGCAGCGCTTGCGGCTCGAGGTGAAGCCGGGCATCACCTGCTTGTGGCAGGTGTCGGGACGGTCGAAACTCGGGTTCGAGGAATGGATGCGCCTCGATATTCAATACATCCAGGCCATGTCGCTTCAAACCGATCTCAAGATTCTGCTGCGTACCATTCCCGCCGTGCTGTCTCGGGAGGGCGCGTACTGATCGCTATCGGTTCCGACCCCGGTTTGACAGCGTCTTGGGCTCATCGATAGACTCCGTATCAACCACCAGCGGAGTCCTTTTTGACCATACGACTGAGCGAGTTTTTCGAAGAAGATCTGTTCATCCCTGCCCTGGCCTCCACCGACAAAACCGGAGTTCTACGCGAGCTGGTGGACGCCCTCGTCCGCTCCCAGCGTATTCGCGAGGGCGAGATCCTGTTTCAGATGCTGGAGCAACGGGAAAAGCTGGGCTCCACCGGCATCGGACGCGGGGTCGCCGTGCCCCACGGGCGGTCCTTGGCCATGACCCGACTCGCCTTCGTGTTCGGGCGCTCGGAACCGGGGGTCGAGTTCGACGCCCTCGACGGGAAGCCGGTCCACTTGTTCTTTCTCACCGTCGCGCCCCCCCAGGACCGGAGCAACTTGTATTTGCCCGTCCTGGGGAAGATCGTCGAAACGGTGAAGAGCGCGCGCCAACGGCGCCGGCTCTTGTCGGCAAAAGACTTCGAGGAAGTATCAGAAATACTCGAGGAGGCGGATCAGGATGCATGAGCAACTGCATCTTCTGGTGACCCTCCAGGACCTCGACACCTTGATCAAAGAGACGATGGACAAGGACCGCCGGGCCGAGCTGGAGAGCCTCGGGTTTTCGCTGGAAAATCTCTCGCTGGAAAACCTGGGGCCGCTCCGTGACGCGCGCGAAAAATTAAAGAAGCGGATCGACCCGCGCTACCTGCGCATTTATGAGCGGCTCCACACCAAGCACGGTCGCGCCGTGGTGCCGGTCGAGGGCAAGACCTGCCTGGGTTGCTTCCAGTCCGTGCCGCCCAGCTTCTTCTCGCAAATCACCAGCAATCAGCCGGTCAAGGTTTGTGAGAACTGCGGGCGCATTCTTTACCTCTTAATCGACTAGGAGACCGGGACGGATGGCCGCCCCTCGCTCCTGGCTCACCCACCTCGAATGCGCGCGGTGCCACGTCACGGTGGACGCCGACCGGCTGGTGACCCTGTGCGCCTGCGGCGGGACATATCTCGCCCGGTATGATCTCGAGTCGGCGCGCCGCACGTTAGCGCCCGAGCGGGCGGAGCGTGGCCGCGATCTTTGGACGTGGGCCGAAATACTGCCGGTTCGGGATCCCGCGTTTCGGCGGGGGCTGGGGGAGGGCGGCACACCGCTTCTCGATGCGCCTCGTTTGGCCGCGCGATTGGGATTGAAGACGCTGTTGTTGAAGGACGAAGGACGTAACCCGGGGGGATCGTTCAAGGCCCGCGGGATGGCGGTGGCGATGGCCCGGGCGGTGGAACTTGGAGCCAAACGCTTCGCTCTGCCGAGCGCGGGGAATGCCGGGGGAGCCGCGGCAGCCTATGGCGCGGCATGGGGGGTTCCGGTGCACGTGGCCATTCCCGTCGACACGCCGGACGCGTTCCGGCGCGAAATCGCCGGGCATGGCGCGCACGTGATGGAGGTGGAGGGAGACATTGCCGCGGCCGGGCGTTTTTTGACGCAACATCCCGATGCACGCGATTGGTTTTTTCTGTCCACGTTGCGGGAGCCCTACCGGGTGGAAGGCAAGAAGACGATGGGCTACGAGCTGATCGAGGCGATGAAGGGCCGCTGGCCGGACGTGGTCATCTATCCTACGGGGGGCGGGACAGGCATCCTGGGTCTCATCAAAGCCGATGCGGAGTGCCGTGCGCTGGGCCTATTGTCTGGACCCAAACCGCGCTACGTGGTCGTGCAGGCGACCGGATGCGCGCCCGTGGTTCGCGCGTTCGAGGCCGGCAAACAACACGCCGATCCGTGGCCGTCACCCCGGACGATCGCCAACGGCATTCGCGTGCCGGGCACCCTGGGAGACCACATCATTTTGGACGGGCTTCGTGAAACCGGGGGAACGGCGGTGGCGGTAGAGGACGCGGAGATCTTGGACGCCACGTCGTGGCTGGCCCGCGATGAGGGGATCTACGCTGCTCCGGAAGCGGGCGCGACCGTCGCCGCGGCGGCGCGACTGACGCGGAGTGGGTGGATCAAGCCGGACGATTCCGTAGCCCTCTTCATCACTGGGGATGGGTTCAAGTACGCGAACGAGGACGAAACGCATGCCCGACCGTGACGCAACCGCACTCGGCCCGCAGGTGGCTGATCGTGTACGGGCGCGTCTCAACGCGCTCGATCCACTCACCGACTTGCAGGAGTTTTTGCTCGATTCCGCGCGCGTGCTCCGCGAGGAAACGCAGGCGGCGGCGTGCGGACTGGTGCGCCGTTTCCAGGGCGCCTCCTTCGATCTCGCTCTTCTTGTGCCGCGAGACGGCGAGGCCGCCAAGCGGCGCGTCCCCCTGAAACGCGAGGAGCGTCATGTCCGTCTCTCGATTCCGGAGACGCCGTCCCCGTCCTTTCACAACCTCTTGCTGCAGGACTTGGCCGCAGATCGAGGCGTCCGGTCGCGGCGCGTGTTTCATTTGACGGTGGAATATCGCGGGACGTCGGTGGTGGACATTGAGCTGGCCGATCCGGAGCCCGAGACGGCCCTACCTGAGCTGCAAAACGTGCTCGATGAAGCCGCGGTGATCTTCAAGGTCGCCGTGCTTCAGGAGCGACTGCGTCGTGAGCGTCTGGAAGCGGGTTTATTGCATGCCGTAGGACGCGAGCTCGGACGCACCTTGGATTTGCAGGATTTGCTCGCCACCATCCTCGATTTGCTTCGGCAGGTTGTCCACTTCGATGCGGCGGCGATTTACGTGCTGGGCGGCGCCAACTTGAACGCGGTGCACCAATCGCTGCGCGGCTATGAAGAGGACGAAAAGCGGGCGCTGGCGATCAAGCTCGATGAGGGCCTGGTGGGGTTTGCCGCCCGCACGGGGGAAGCGGTCATCGTGCCGGATGTGGCGAGCGATCCGCGCTACCTCAAGGCTCGCCCTCACACGCGCTCGGAAATGGTTGTTCCGCTCTTGTCGGGGGGCCGCGTGGTCGGAGTATTCAATCTGGAGAGCGATCGTCCATCCACGTACACCCCCCACGATCTCGATCTTTTGGTCACCTTTGCCGGACAGGCGGCGGCAGCTCTGGAACGGGCGCGACTCCTCGAAGAAGAACAGGAGGCCCGCCGCCTCGAGCAAGAGATGTCGATCGCGCGACGTATCCAGCAGGCGTTTCTGCCCGATCCGGATGCGGTTGTTCGGGGTGGAACAGTGTCCGGCACGACGATCCCGAGTTTGGAGGTGAGCGGGGACTACTACGATTTGCTGGAGCGTAAGGACGGACGGCTTGCCGTGGCGCTGGCCGACGTTTCAGGGAAAGGCATGCCGGCCGCGCTCATCATGGCCAGCTTGCGCGCGGCCTTTCGCTTGAATGCCGCCCGGCTCGACGATCCAGGCATCGTGTGCGCGGAACTCAATGCGTTTCTGGAAGCGTGGCTTCGCGATACCGAGTTCGCAACCGGAGTGGTCGGGTTTCTCGATCAAGAAAACGCGTCGTTTCATTACAGCAACGCCGGACACAATCCGCCGCTTCTCATGCACGCGGACGGCAGGTATCACTGGCTCGAGACGGGGGGGACGATCCTGGGGGCATTTCCCGATCAGGTGTACCCCACCGAGCGTATGCCGCTCGTGGCTGGAGACCGGCTCGTGCTCTACACGGATGGGCTCACCGAATCGCACAAAGGCGACGACATTGAGTTCGGCAATGACCGCTTTGTGACCCTGGTGCGGTCCGTGCTGACGCAATCGCCGCGGGAGATTCGAGACGCGATCGTGGCGGGCGTCGAGGCCTACGCCGGATCTCCGCTCCCCGATGATTTGACCTTGCTCGTGATTGGGGTCTAGGCCACGTGAGGGATCTGGTTTGTCCGGCGTGTGGCGGCGAGGCAATCACCGGGCCGACCTATCCGCCTTTGTGCCGGTGCGGAGGGCTTTGGCGCGCGCGCGATCCGGAGGCGTACCGCTTGGAGCGCGAGCCGGCGGAGCGATTCGAGACACCGATCTGGAAAGATCCGGTAAGCGAAAAGTTGTGGTGGAAGCGGGAGGACTATTCGCGCACGGGATCGTTCAAGGATCGCGGTGCAGAGACGTTGATTGGTTTGGGGTTGCGAGTGGGGGCCAAGCGTTTGGTCGTTGATTCCTCGGGGAGCGCGGCCTTGGCCGCGGCCTCGGCGGTGGCGCGAGTGCAGTTACCGCTTCGCGTACACGTGCCTTCGGGAACGCCGGCATTGAAGCTCAACGTGCTGCGGGATTTCGGCGCCGACGTTGTGGCGGAAGGCACGCGAAATGATGCCGCAGGACGCGCCCTGACCGAAGCATCCGAGGCTTTTTATGCGAGCCATGTCCATCATCCCGCGTTCACGGCCGGAACAAGCGAGGCAGGCTTCGAGGCGCTGAAACAGCTGGCCGGGAGTGTGCCGTCCACCTGGGTGTTGCCGGTGGGAAACGGTTCGCTCCTGCTCGGGTTGTGGCGCGCTCTGGCCAAGAGCGGCACACGCGGCGTACGGCTTGTCGCGGTTCAAGCGAGCGCGGTGGCGGGGCTCTTGCGCCCCGGAATCACGGGCACGACGCGAGCGCGCGGCATTGCCATCAGCGATCCATTACGGCGCGATGAAATCCTAAACGCAATTGTGGAGAGCGGGGGAGAGGTTCTCGAGGCGACGGAGGACGAAATACTTGCCGCGCGTGACCGGTTATGGCGCCGGGGCGCGGCGGTGGAAATCGCATCGGCCGCGGCGCTGGCCGGGGTGGATCAGCTTCTGGCGCGCGGGGATCGTGAACCGATGCTCGGCTGGCTCACCGGGTCCGGGCATCGGGGCGATTGAACGATTCGGGCGCCGGACTCGACTAAGAGCCGGCCCCGCCCTCTTGCTCTGTTTTCGCCTGCCACCGAACATCGACCATCCAAAGATGTGCCCCGTCCAATATAGCCGGGTTTACTTCTGCCATTTTGATCATCGGTCCGCGCGCTTCGAGGGACGCCATTGCCGCCACGAGCGAGGTGAGGGCGCGGGCAGCATCGATCCCCAGCCATGTCGCGACCGGGCTTTCCTGGATCGTGATCGACAGTTCTTGTTCATTAGCCGGGAGCGCGATCCAGGTGACGGCACTTGGTTTTGGGGTGGCCCCTCCGGGACCGAACCCCACGAACGCACCCAATCGGGGATGGCGCAGAAACCCCACGTAAATCTCGGGGCCCGGGCGCACCTCTTCCTGGAGCAGCCACCGGCCATCGGGGGGGCAGTTTGCCTTCGAAACCACAGAGTTGAAATCGCTCGAGGCTTCGATGCGCGCAATCAAACCCGACCCGGCCTTGTGTACTGCATGCGGGGTTTCGATCTTTGCGTACAGGGGAAAGCGAAGGCCCATCGGACCGGCGGGTACAGTGACGGTGCGCGCTTTTCGAGGCGTCGAATGGAACGGTCCCCAAAGGGCGTCTTCGAGAACCTCGGGATCACCCCACAGATTTCCAGGTAAGCGGCGATCCTCGATCGGCGGCTTCGTCGCGGTGATAGGGACGCCCGCCTTTCGCGGGGTAAAGGACGCCCAGCGCCCCAGCGCGCGGCCCACCCGCAGTGGCTCTTCGATCACCGCGAACCCCTTGGTGCGAAGCTGGTCGCGGGCCGCAAACGATTGCGCGCCGGGCATCCAGCAAACGACGGTGTCCTTGTGTCGATTTCCTACCCCGCGTTCCATGGCCGTCGCGATCTCCGTTGCGTCGACCGTGACCGGATGCATGAACACGGGCACGATCACGTCGTAATCCGGGGCTTGGGCGATGGCGCGAAGCGACGCTTCGAAGATTACCGGCGTCGCGCTGGCAATGAGGTCGATGGGATTGCCGAGACTCGCGGCGGGGGAGACGATCGTTCGAAGTGTTTCGCGAAGCACGGTCGATGGTTCGGGAAGCGTGAACCCGGTTTTCACCAGCGCATCCGCGACTAGAATTCCTGGCCCGCCCGCGTTCGTGACCACGCACGCTCGGCGGTTGCTACAGGGGTTAAGCCGTTCTAAGAGCTCCAACGTGTCGAGTGCCTCCATGAGGGATGCCACCGGCCGGATGCCCACGTTCCGAAGCAAGGC